>Ga0209257_1000090_pt1 | contig 274746 bp, 275 predicted proteins | sample AraplaCvi_mCL_r2_FD_184277 | JGI IMG/M metagenome (GOLD analysis project Ga0209257, IMG submission 184277) | Arabidopsis root microbial communities from North Carolina, USA - plate scrape MF_Cvi_mCL_r2 (SPAdes) (version 2) | ecosystem: Host-associated > Plants > Roots > Endosphere | place... | reverse complement strand
GGGGGGGGGGGGGGGGGGGGGGGGGGGGGGGGCGGCGGGATGTACGCCGGCTCGTCGGCGCCGAACGCGTAGCGCAGGCCCAGTGTCAGGGTGTGGCTGTCGTCGTAACGGCCCGCGAAGTCGCCGGTCAGCGCCGTGTTGGTCGCGTTGACCGGGCTGACGAAGGAGGCGAACTCCATGTTCGACATCAGGTAGCGGTAGGTCAGGTCCAGGTGGGCCCGATCACCGATCGCCCAGGCCACGCCGGCGATGGCTTGCGCCGCCAGCTTGGTCGAGGTGTCGTCCGCGCCGAAGCTGGTGGTGCGGAAGCCGCCGAACGAACCGATGAACTCGGTGTTGACGATGTTCACGCCGGCGCCCAGGCCGATGAACGGACGGAAGGCCCACGACTCGTCGCCGAAGTCGTAGATCACGTTGGCCATGATCGTGGTCGACTTGATCTCACCGCTCGGATCGGCGCAGGGGCCGGTCGCCGGGGTCAGATTGCAGACGCCGGTCAGCGGCGAAGCCGAGTTGGCGTTGGTGACCGAACCGAAGTCGCCACCGTCACGGTAGCCGCCTTCGAGTTCCACACGCCAGTTCTCGTTGAACCGGTAGCCCAGACGGGCGAAGGCCGCCCAGCTGTCTTCAACTTCGAAGTTGAATTGCGGACCGGCGTTTTGCGACACCAGTTCCAGGTCGTCGATGGTGTGGTACCCGGCGTCGATCGCCCCGTACCAGCCGTTCGGCTCAGCCGCGGCGACACCGGCCGACAGGGCGAGGGCCCCGGCGGCGCTCGACGCCAGAATGAAAGTCTTAACGCGCATTGGTGGATGCCCTCCGCAGCCAGGATGAATTCAGTGCGGTGCAAAAAGGAGCGCCGCTAAGCTTTCATAACAGCCCCATCCGCCAAGGTCGAGACAGTGCGTGACAGAACAATGTTCAGCGTGACCGACAAGTTACAGGGCTGAATGATCTTTCCGCCGGGGGAGGTTGCGAACGATGAACGACCCGACAACCGAACCATCCGTCAGCGGATAATCAGGCCGCGCAGGCGGGATACCTTAGCCGCCGCCGGTGCGGCCGGTGGCCTTTCCCGTGCCCTCGCACACCGGACAGGTCTCGCCCGACGCCGTGGCGCCCGCCCCCTGGCACTCCGGACACAGGGTCGCATCCGGGTGCTGCAGCGAGGCCGGATCGACCGGACTGGTCGGCGTCAGGTCGCGATCATCGATCTCATGCTCGTTCATAAAGAGCGGAACGGCCCGCGCCGGGTCCGGTTTCATGATGACAGGCCGCGGGCTTGGCTTTAGGGAGCCGCTCACGATGGACGAGACCGAACGGCAATCCGAGGAACGCGGCTGGGCCACAGCGAAGACGCTGGCGGAGGCCCTGCCCTATATCCAGGTCTATGACCGCGAGACCGTGGTCATAAAGTACGGCGGCCACGCCATGGGCGAAACCGCCGTGGCCAAGCAGTTCGCCGCCGACGTGGTCCTGCTCAAGCTGATGGGCGTGAACCCGGTGGTGGTGCACGGCGGCGGTCCGCAGATCAGCGCCATGCTGGACAAGGCCGGGGTGAAGTCGAACTTCGTCGACGGCCTGCGCGTCACCGACGCCGACACCATGGCGGTGGCCGAAATGGTCCTGTCCGGCGCGGTGAACAAGGAAATCGCCCACTGGATCACCATGGCGGGCAAGGAGGCCGACGTGCGCGGCATCGGCCTGTCGGGCAAGGACGCCGGCCTGCTGACCGTCAAGAAGACCTCCCGCAAGAAGCGCGACCCGGACAGCATGATCGAGCATGAGGTCGACCTCGGCTTCGTCGGCGACCCGACCAAGGTCGACGCCAAGCTGATCCGGGGCCTGATCGCCTCGGAAACGGACGACTGGGTGCCCGTCATCGCCCCCATCGGCGTCGCCGAGGACGGCCAGACCTATAATGTGAACGCCGACACCATCGCCGGCGCCATCGCCGGCGAGCTGAAGGCCAAGCGCATGCTGCTGCTGACCGACGTGCCCGGGGTGAGGGGCGCGGACGGCGACATCATCCGCCAGATGACCGTGGGCGAGGCCTCGCGCCTGATCGAGGAAGGCGTCGCCACCGGCGGCATGATCCCCAAGCTGCAGACCGCCATGGCCGCCGTGCGCGCCGGGGTCGAGGCCGTGGTCATCCTGGACGGCCGCCGCCCCCACGCCATGCTGGTCGAGCTGTTCACCGAATACGGCGCCGGCACCCTGGTGAAAGCCGGGTGACCCAAGCCGCGGAGGCCCTGACCGCGGTTCCGAACGCCGACGACTGGTCGGGCGTCGGGAGCTGGATCTTCGATATGGACGACACCCTGTATCCGAAGGAACAGGGGGTGATGGCCCTGGTGCAGGCGCGCATCAACGCCTTCATCATCGACGCCGTCGGCCTGCCCAAGGACGAGGCGCTGGTCCTTCAGAAGTCGTTCCTGCATGAGTACGGCACCAGCCTGGCCGGGCTGATGGCCAACTACGCCGTCGATCCCGAGCATTTCCTGCGCGACGTCCACGACGTGCCGCTGGACTCGCTGGAGCCCAATCCCGCGCTGGCCGACATGCTGGACCGGCTGCCCGGACGGAAATTCGTCTTCACCAACGGCGCCCGCTTCCATGCGGACCGGGTGCTGGCGCGGATCGGGATCACCGACCGCTTCGACGGCGTCTTCGCCATCGAGGACATGGACCTGGTGCCCAAGCCCGCGCCCGCGACCTTCCGCCGGCTGTTGGACGCGTTCGACATCGACCCGGCCTCGGCGGTCTTCTTCGAGGACACGCCGCAGAACCTTGCGCCGGGCAAGGCGCTGGGCATGCGCACGGTCCTGATCGGCGACGGCCACGGCCGCCCGCTGGGTCCGCACATCGACCATATCGCGCCCGATCTGCTGAACTTCCTGACCGACCTGTTCCCCGAGGAGACACGCCCGTGACCGACCGCGCCCAACTGGAAGCCGTCATCGAGGCCGCCTGGGACGACCGGGCCGAGGTGTCCGTCAACACCCACGGCGAGGTCCGCCACGCCGTCGAACAGGCCCTGGCCCTGCTGGACTCGGGCGAGGCCCGCGTCGCCTCGCGCGGCGAGGACGGCGTCTGGACGACCCATCAGTGGCTGAAGAAGGCGGTGCTGCTGTCCTTCCGGCTCAATCCCAACGTCCGCATGGGCGCGCCGATCGGGGCGACCATGGGCGTCAGCGACCCGACGCCGGGGCCGTACTGGGACAAGGTGCCGGTCAAATGGGCCCACTGGACCGAGACGCATTTCGAGAAGGCCGGCTTCCGCGCCGTCCCGGGCGCCGTGGCCCGCCAAGGCGCCTACATCGCCAGGAACGTGGTCCTGATGCCGTCGTTCGTGAACATCGGCGCCTATGTGGACGAAGGCTCGATGGTCGACGCCTGGGCCACCGTCGGCTCCTGCGCCCAGATCGGCAAGAACGTGCACCTGTCCGGCGGCGCCGGCATCGGCGGCGTGCTGGAGCCCCTGCAGGCCAATCCGACCATCATCGAGGACGGCTGTTTCATCGGCGCCCGCGCCGAGGTGGCCGAGGGCGTGATCGTGCGCGAGGGCGCCGTCCTGGCCATGGGCGTCTATCTGTCCGCCTCGACCAAGATCGTCGACCGGGCGACCGGCGAGGTCTTCCGCGGCGAAGTCCCGGCCTATTCGGTCGTGGTGCCGGGCAGCCTGCCCGATCCGAACGGCGGACCGAGCCTGTACTGCGCCGTCATCGTCAAGCGCGTCGACGCCCAGACCCGGGCCAAGACCGGCGTGAACGAGCTGCTGCGCGACTGAAGACCGGATTCGCCAGCCGCGTGGAAGCGCGGCTATAGTCTGGAAATGTCAGCGAAACCCACGTCCGGCGGCGTACAGAACGACCCGCTGCTGGATGAGGCGGCGGCGATCGCGCGCATAGACGCCGTGCCGTCCATCCTCGAGGTCTGCTGCCGTATCACGGGCATGGGCTATGCGGCCGTGGCCCGGGTCACCGAGGATCGCTGGATCGCCTGCGCCGTGCGCGACGAGATCGGCTTCGGCCTGGGCGTGGGCGGCGAGCTGCCCGTGAAAACCACCCTGTGCGACGAGGTCCGCGACAGCCGCGAGGTGATCGTCTTCGACCACGCGGCGGAAAACCCGCTGTACGCCGACCACCATACGCCCCGGACCTACGGCCTGCAAAGCTACATCTCCATGCCGATCATACGGTCGGACGGCAGCTTCTTCGGCACCCTGTGCGCCATCGATCCGAACCCGCACAACGCCTCCAAGCCGGAGACGGTGGAGACCTTCCGCCTGTTCGCCCAGCTGATCTCGGTGCAGATGGACGCCGAGGATCGGCTGGCCCGGTCCGAGGCCGCCCTGCTGGACGAGCGCGACGCCGCCGAACTGCGGGACCAGTTCATCGCCGTGCTGGGACACGATCTGCGCAACCCGCTGGCCGCCGTCCAGGCGGGAGCGGCGCTGCTGCGCAAGACCCCGCTCAGCGACCAGGCCCTGGGCATCGTCGACCAGATGCAGGACAGCGGCCGGCGCATGAGCCGGCTGATCAACGACGTTCTGGACTTCGCCCGCGGCCGCCTGGGCGGCGGCCTGCCGGTGGCGCCGCGACGCCGGGTGCGGATGGAGCCGGTGCTGGAGCAGGTGATCGGCGAACTGCGCTCCGGCCATGCGGGCCGCGCGATCGTGACCGAGCTGGCGCTGGACCGGCCCGTGGCCTGCGATCCGGACCGTATCGGTCAGCTGCTGTCCAACCTGCTGGGCAACGCTCTAAGCCACGGCGATCCGTCGGGCCCGGTGTCCGTGCAGGCGGGCATCGACGACGAGGACTTCGTCCTGTCCGTCGCCAACACCGGAGCGCCCATCCCCGACAGCGCGCGGGCCGAACTGTTCAAGCCGTTCAGCCGGCTGAAACCCGGCGAGGTGCGCGAGGGCCTGGGCCTGGGCCTCTACATCGCCTCGCAGATCGCGCTGGCGCACGGCGGCCGGATCGACGTGGCCTCGGACGAGACCGAGACCCGCTTCACCTTCCGGATGCCGGCCTAGCGCTTCGACAGCCGGACCAGCTTGCCGTTCGCCTCGTCGGTGACGGCCCAGACGGCGCCGTCGGGGCCGACGGCCACGTCGCGGACCCGCTCGCCCAGGTCGGTCAGCAGATACTCCTCGCCGACCACGCGGTTGTTCCGGAGCACCAGGCGCGAGATGCGCTTCTCCTTCAGGCCCGCGACCAGCAGGTCGCCGCGCCAGCCGGGGAACATGGCGCCCTGGTAGAAGGTCATGCCGCCCGGCGCGATGACCGGGTCCCAGTAGTAGACGGGCTGTTCCAGCCCCTCACGGGCGGTGACGCCCTCGTTGATCGCCCCGCCCGCGTATTCGACGCCATAGGCGATGATGGGCCAGCCGTAGTTGACGCCCGCGCGGTCCAGATTGATCTCGTCCCCGCCCCGCGTGCCGTGTTCGACCGTCCAGACGTCGCCGTTCGGGGCGATGGCGACGCCCTGCATGTTGCGGTGGCCCAGCGACCAGATCTCCGGCAGGGCGCCCGCGCGGCCGACGAACGGATTGTCGGACGGCACGGTCCCGTCGGCGTTGATGCGGATGGTCTTGCCCATGTGCGAGCCCAGGTCCTGGGCCTGCGGCCGCATCGGCTTGTCCGAGCGCTCGCCCAGGGTGATGAACAGCTTGCCGTCGGGCGCGAAGGCCAGGGCCGAGCCGAAATGCTTGTCGCCGTCATAGGTCGGCGAGGCGTGGAAGATGACCTGAACGTTCTCCACGCGAGCCCCGTCGTCCGACAGGCGGCCGCGCGCCACGGCGGTGGCGTTGCCGCCCTCTCGCGGCTCGGCGTAGCTCCAGTAGATCAGCCGGTCCTGTCCGAAGGTCGGGCCGACGGCGACGTCCAGCAGACCGCCCTGCCCGCGCGCATCGACGGCGGGCAGGCCCGCGATGGGTTCGCCGACCTGGCCCTGGGCGGTGACGATGCGCAGGCGACCGGGCTTCTCGGTCACCAGCCAGCGGCCGTCCGGCAGCAGGGCCAGGCCCCAGGGATGATCCAGTCCGGACGCGACCACGGCATGGGTCAGGGCCGCCTCGGTGCGCACGCCGGGGGCGCGGGTCTGGCCGGGGAAGGCCGGCGACTGGCTGGCGCCGTTGGCGGGGCGGGTCTCCAGCGGGCCGCCGGCCCCTCCATTATTCTGGGCGGCGGCGGGCTCGTCCTGGCCGTTGGCGCCGCAGGCGGCGGCGAGGGTCAGGGCGGAAACGGCGGCGGCGAGGGCGGGCAGGCGCATGGTCAGACTCCCGGGAAATCGGTCGGCGGCGAAACGACGCCACGACCGTTACCGTTCCCCGCTTCCGGCGTCACGGGGATGCGGCGCATCGCCCCGTTCAAGAGCGGCTTTCGAGGCGACTTGATCCCGCCCCCGCCTGTGTCTATAGGCACGCCTCTTCTCCGGCGGACAAACCAGTTCCCGCCGGGACTCGAGTGACGGTTCGTCAATTGGGGCTGGGTAGCTCAGCTGGTTAGAGCGGTGGATTCATAACCCACAGGTCGGCGGTTCGAGCCCGCCTCCAGCCACCATTTTATTCGTTAAAACAATATATTAGCAAAGCCCTACTGCAGGCTTAAACCCATGTGAGGCCTTATAGCTTCATGTTGCGGGCGACATCGGCGCGCGCCATGGCTTCATGAAGCGTAGCAGCGCTGGATCGAGCGTCGGCTCCGGAGCGCCTTCAGAGGGAGTGACCGGTTATGCGCAAGGGGTCATTGCACCGACGCAGCGCCGGGTGCTGAAGGAACGGTTCGAGCGGCCTTCGCATACGCCTCGCGCCGAGGATGCCTGTAGTCTTAGAACGAGCTTCCCCAGTTCCAGCGATGGGTGGGAAGTGGAATCGAGGACTGGCGTCGGCTGAAAGATCGGAGTTAGCTCACCACAAGAAAATGGAGCGGCATGTTGAGACGGATCGCTATCGCGCTGGGCGGAACCGTGATGTTCGCGTCAGCCGCCCATTCGCAAGCCGCATTGCCGCAGACCCCTAGCGAGCACTATCAGGTCGGCCAGCAGTTCGCTTCGTGCAGCGCATACTTTCGCTACGGAGCTAATTTGGCGCGGGCCAACGGCCTGGAAGATAGCGCCGTCGCCATTGAGGGCATGGAGCGCGGCTGGAAGGTAGCTGGGATGCTCCTGCTCGTTGATGGCCTAGACCAGACTCGTCAGTTGGAGGTTGTGGACATCTTCGAGAACTTTCAGGCAATCAAGATGGATCAGATCAAGGCCAGCCGCGAGATGGCCGAAGCGCGGGGTGCGGAGTTCGATCCTGCCGCAGACTATCAAGCCGAGTGCGGCGAGTTGTCGGACATGCAGAAGGCTATCATTCAGGCCATGCGAAGCGGCCCGATCACCCAATGAAGGCCTGCGAGCAAACCCCACCGCCCTCGGCTGAGCATCGAAGGCAGCCCGTCGTCTGATGATCGAACTCGTTGTCGCCCTTGCGCTTCAGACTGTTCCGCAAACCTGCTTGCAAGCCGGAGATCGCATCGGTGGTGAGCTCCGCGTAGTCGAAACGCATCACCCCAACGGCGATGTGATGCGCTCGCCCTTCGTGGTCATGACAGAGAGCCGCTGCGTGCTTGATTCTGACCTTGGCCGGGCGGAGGGCAAATGGTTCCAGATTGCAGGCGACGCCGCTCAGGCAGTCCGAGGTATTCCTACGGGAAGTACGGTGATCATTGAGGTGCGGGACTGGATCGTGCCGCATACCGCGTGGCACTTTGGGGACTTCGTAGCGAACGATACGCGGCTCGTGGGATACGAACTCCAGTAGTTTGTAAAACTCCAACCGCGAGCGCCTAGGGAGCTGGAAACGGTCGCCCCGAATGTCGCTAAGGGTCGGAAGCCGACCATACAGGTTCCTAGACCGCGATCTTCAGGGTGGATCTATCGAATGTGGGGACACGCATGAGCCCGCCTCCATCCACCATTTTTATTTCGAATATCAAATACTTAACCGGAAATGCCCGACGTCAAACTTGCAGCCCCGCGAAGTGCAACCGGTCGCGAAAGCCCCACCCAATGACCTGTTCAAATAGCCCTAACCTTCACTTCCTGACTAGATCGTCAGGGATGGACTCCCACACGCTGCAATGTCGGTAGACCCGCTTCTGGAAGAAGCGGAATGCGGCGTGTTCATCGTAGTCGGCGTTCGGAGCCACCTGTGCAATCGTCTCAACCAATGCTCGCCTGAACTCCCGATCCAGGTGGTAGACGACATCCTCGATCTTCACTTCGGCCATGCTCGTACCTCTCTGATGGCTCAAGCTAGCGTACGGGCTAATCGCACGTCGAGCTTCGCACGGCGCGCAACTCGAGGAACGCTAGGACCAGATTTGACGTGCCAAACGCCTAATGCCGATCATGGGTAAGGTTATCCCTCTAACGGAGAATGACAGTTGAACTTCGCCGCACTGTTTGGAGAAGACCAACACGTCGCCACCGAGGATGCATATGTCCGCATCATGAAGTGTCGCAAATGGGTCGTCCTCGCCGCTATGGGCTATTACCTGACCCATGCGACGTTGATCGGACCCCAGCCCTTCAACATCTTGGTGGCGAAGGTGATCGTTCCCCTCGACATACTGGGCAACACCACGCTCGCCGGTCTTGTTTACATCCTCCTGCAATACCTACTGCTGGCGGTCCAGTATCTGGATCAGTACCCGGTCCTGGCAGAGGAAAGATATGGTCGGCGCGAAGCTGAGCGTATCCGTGCGCTTGAAAGGGAGCGTCAAATATTGATCGACCAGCCCATTCGCACAGAAGGTGACATGATGAGCCGCGAACGTGCGAACGACCAAAGAAGAGAGAAGATCAAGCAGATCGAAGCAGCAATAAGGAACTACGATCCAAAGGCAAGACCAAGTTTCGCCTACCGTTTGGCGGACGTGCTGATGGATGCCACTCGACTTGCCGCGCCGCTAATAGCGGTGCTGATAGTTGTTGTATTGGCCGCACAGGCCTGATGAGCACCCGGTCGATCTAGTCGTGATGCCTGAGCTGGATAGCGATCTGCTGCCCGCCGACTTGCGTCGCCATCGTCAGTTGGCCGCCGCCGCAGTCCCCACCCGCCGACGCAGCATATCCGCCCAGTGATCCGCCAGCACCAGCAGGGCGCGGCGGCGGTCGTCGTCGGGCTCGGCGACGGCGTCGGCGATCAGGGCGGCCATCTCGCGGCGGACTTCGGGTGCTGTCCTGAGATTGTTCATGCCGTTCAGACGCATGAGGCTGCGGCCAAGTTTCAGCCGGATGAAAATAAACTAACCGCGGTACCGCAAAGCCTCAACGAGCAGGCTGAAGGCCGGGGTCGGCTGGCGGCGGCTGGGATAATAGAGGTGATACCCCGGGAAGGGCGGACGCCAGTCCTCCAGCACCGGGATCAGGCGGCCCTCGGCGATGGCGGGGGCGGCGACGTCGGCCATCAGGAAGGCCAGGCCCATGCCCGCCTCGGCCGCCTTCTGGACCAGGACCATGTCGTTGAAGATCAGGGGGCCGTCGACGCGGACGTTCAGCTGGCGGCCGTCCTTCTCGAACTCCCAGGCGTAGAGGCCGCCGCGGGTCGGCAGGCGCAGGTTGATGCAGGCGTGGTCGTTGAGGTCGTGCGGCGTCACCGGCTTCGGATGGGCTGCGAACCATGACGGCGCGCCGCAGACCACCATGTTGACGTCCGGACCGATGGGGACGGCGACCATGTCGCGGGCCACCTGTTCGCCCAGCCGGACCCCGGCGTCGAAGCGGCGCTCGACGATGTCGGCGTAGCCCAGCTCGGTCGTGATCTCGACCTTCACGTCCGGATACAGGGGCATGAAGCGCTTCAGGGCCGGCCACAGGATGCTGTGCGCCGCGTGTTCGCCGGTGTTGATGCGGATGGTGCCCGCCGGTTTGTCGCGCAGCTCGCCCAGGGCCTCGATGCGGGTCTCGATGTCGGCGAAGGCGGGGCGCAGGGTCTGCAGCAGGCGCTCTCCCGCCTCGGTCGGCGACACGCTGCGGGTGGTGCGCGTCAGCAGGCGCAGGCCCAGCCGGGTCTCCAGCCGGCGGACGGTGTGGCTGAGCGCGGACTGGGACGTGCCCAGCCGGGAGGCCGCCTTGGTGAAGCTGCGCTCCTCGGCCACGGCCATGAAGGCGGCCAGGTCGCCCAGCTCGTCCCGCTTCATTGATGAACTCCGTTCATAGGTTCATGCCGATCATAGCGTCTACTCGCCGACGCGCGCGCGGCCTATCTTGCCGGCATCGACGGAGACGGCGCGCCGCCGGCTCCATGTCCGCTGCTGAGAGATCCCCCATGAAGACCATCGGTTACGCCGCCCAGTCCACGACCTCGCCGCTGGCCCCGTGGGAGTTCGACCGCCGCGAGCTGCGCGGCAACGACGTGCAGATGGAGATCCAGTACTGCGGCGTCTGCCACTCGGACCTGCACCAGGCGCGCAACGACTGGGGCTGGTCGTCCTATCCGGTCGTGCCGGGCCACGAGATCGTCGGCGTGGTCACCGCCGTCGGGCCTGAAGTCACCAGGTTCAAGGAAGGCGACCGCGTCGCCGTCGGCTGCATGGTCGACAGCTGCCAGCACTGCGACCAGTGCGACAAGGGCGAGGAGCAGCTCTGCCGCCACGGCAACACCCAGACCTACAACGGCAAGGACCGGATCACGGGCGAGCCGACCTACGGCGGCTATTCCAAGGCCCTGGTGGTGCGCGAGGAGTTCGTGCTGCGGATGCCGGAAGGTCTCGATCCGGCCGCGGCCGCGCCCCTGCTGTGCGCCGGCATCACCACCTGGTCGCCGCTGAAGACCTGGGGCGTCAAGGAAGGCAGCCGCGTCGGCGTCATCGGCCTGGGCGGCCTCGGCCACATGGCGGTCAAGCTGGCCGTGGGCCTGGGCGCCCATGTCGTGGTGCTGAGCCGCTCGGCCGACAAGGAGGCCGACGCCAAGGAACTGGGGGCGCACGAACTGCTGGTGTCGAGCGACGCCAAGGCGATGAGGGCGGCGGCGAACAGCCTGGACCTGATCATCGACACCGTGCCGGTCAAGCACGACCTCAACCCCTATATGCCGCTGCTCGACATCGACGGAACGCTGGTGATCGTCGGCCAGCTGGGCCCGATGGAGGAGATGTCGACCCTGCCGCTGCTGCTGGCGCGTCGCCGGGTCTCCGGCTCGCCCATCGGCGGCATCCGCGAGACGCAGGAGATGCTCGATTTCTGCGCCGAGAAGAACATCCTGCCCGACGTCGAGATGATCCGAATGGACGAGATCAACCACGCCTTCGACCGAATGGAGAAGTCCGACGTCCGCTACCGCTTCGTCATCGACATGGCGTCGCTGGACGCTCCGGCCGCCTGATAGCCGCAGCGGCAACCGGTCGGGGCGGCGCGGCGTTAACCGCTCAGGTTCAACGCTGGAGGACACATCCCATGCGCATCCGTATCGCCGCCCTGACCGCCGTCGCCGCCCTGTCGCTGGGCGCCGCGGCCTGCACCCAGGCGGAACAGGACGACGCCCAGGCCGACGCCAATGAAGCCGCCGCCGATACCGGCCAGGCGGCGCAGGAAGCCGGATCGGCGCTCAAGGAAGAAGCCGCGCAGGTCGGCTCGGCCATCTCGGCCGGGGCGCAGGAGGCGGCTCAGGAAGTCGACGAGGCCACCGACAAGCTGGCTGAGAAGGCGGACGACCAGAAGGCCGAGACGGCCCGCGACACCCGCGGCAACTGACGCCTCAGGCCGGCTCCGCCAGCAGGGCGTCGATCAGCGCCTTGGCTTCGGGGCTGGCCCAGTCGGCCTCGCCCGAGAAATAGGCCCGGATCTTCCCCTGGCGATCCAGCAGGACGGTCTGGGGCATCTTGCCCTTGCCCGGCAGTTCGAAGGGCAGCTGGAATTTCGGATCGCTGTACATCGGCAGGGGCTCGTGCACGTCGATGAAGCTCCTGGCGTCGGCGATGGCGTCCGGCGTGGCGTCGACGTTGATCGGCAGGACGACCACGTCCTTGCCGACGTAGCTTTCGGCTAGTCGGGCCAGGGTCGGCATCTCGGTGCGGCAGGGCGCGCACCACATGGCCCACAGGTTCACCACCACGACCTTGCCGCGGAAGTCGGACAGGCGCGTATCGGCGCCCTCACGGGTCTTGAACACATAGACGGGAGCGTCTTCGAGCGCCGCCGGCGTCTCCAGCCGGGCGATGGAGCCCGTCGCGAAACGGGCCAGTTCGCTTTTCGCGGCGGGTTCGGGCGTTGCGGCTTTGTCGATCAGGCCGGGTTTGGCGTATAGCAGCGCCGCGCCGCCGATCACGCCGATCAGCAGCACGCCCGCAATCGCGCCGATTATCGCCTTCGAGATCTTCATGCCCGACCAGACGCCCTCCGATCCCGCGACCAAAGCCCCTCAGGGCGCGAAAGGTCAAGACATGTGGGGCGGCCGCTTCTCGGCGAAACCCGCCGAAATCATGCAGGCGATCAACGTCTCCATCGGCGTGGACCAGCGTTTGTGGGCCCAGGACCTGGCCGGGTCGCGCGCACATTGCCGCATGCTGGCGGCGCAGGGAATCATTCAGCAGGCGGACGCCGACGCCATCCTGGGCGGGCTGGACGCCATCGAGGGCGAGATCCGCGACGGCAGCTTCCCGTTCCGCGACCAGTTCGAGGACATCCACATGAATGTGGAGGCCCGGCTGGCCGAGCTGATCGGCGAACCCTCGGGCCGGCTGCACACGGCGCGCAGCCGCAACGACCAGGTGGCCACGGACTTCCGCCTGTGGGTGCGCGACGCCTGCGACCGGCAGGTGGTGCAGCTGAAGGGCCTGCAGAAGGCCCTGCTGGCCCGGGCCGAACAGCACGCCGGCGACCTGATGCCCGGCTTCACCCACCTGCAGACGGCTCAGCCGGTGACCCTGGGCCATCACCTGATGGCCTATGTCGAGATGTTCGGCCGCGACGCCTGGCGCTTCGCCGACGCCCGCGCGCGCATGAACGAAAATCCGCTGGGCGCCGCGGCCCTGGCCGGATCGCCCTTCCCCATCGACCGGCACATGACCGCCTCGGCGCTGGGCTTCGACCGGCCCATGGCCAATTCGCTGGACGCCGTGTCGGACCGCGACTTCGCGCTGGAAAGCCTGGCCGCCGCCTCGATCACCGCCGGACACCTGTCGCGGCTGGCCGAGGAGATCGTGATCTGGATGACGCCGATGTTCGGTTTCGCCAGCCTTCCCGACGACCTGACCACCGGCTCGTCGATCATGCCGCAGAAGCGCAATCCGGACGCCGCCGAACTGGTGCGCGCCAAGACGGGGCGGATCATCGGCTCGTTCGTGGCCCTGTCGACCGTCATGAAGGGCCTGCCGCTGGCCTATTCGAAGGACATGCAGGAGGACAAGCCGCCGGTGTTCGAGGCCTTCGACGCCCTGGACCTGGCGCTGGGCGCCATGACGGCCATGGTCGCGGCCCTGATTCCGAACACGGAGCGGATGGCCGCGGCGGCCGGCGCCGGCTTCTCGACCGCGACCGACCTGGCCGACTGGCTAGTGCGTGAGCTGAACCTGCCGTTCCGCCAGGCGCACCACGTCACCGGCGCGGCGGTGAAGCGGGCCGAGGCCCTGGGCGTGGGCCTGTCGCAACTGCCGCTGGAAGAATTGCAGAAGCTGCATCCCGGCGTGACGGAAGGGGTGTACAAGGTGCTCTCGCCTGAGGCCTCCTGCGCCAGCCGCCAAAGCTTCGGGGGAACCGCGCCGGATCAGGTCCGGACGCGGGTCGCCGAATGGAAGATGCGTCTCTAGGGGATTTCATGAAAAAGCTGGTTCTCGCGGGCGTCGCCGCCCTGATCGCGGTCTCCGCCTCGGCCTGCGGCCGCATGGCCGATCTGGACGCCCCGCCCGCCAAGAAGACCGAGCGTAGCGAACGCAGCGGCCGCGCGCCCGGCCTGCCGGAGCCCGCCACGGTCAACCGCCCGAACCGCGAGCTGCCGATCGACGGCGGTCCCGGCTCGACCCCCTTCGACGGCGCCGGCAACAGCCCGCGCTGATCCTCCCCGGATAGCGAATTGAACCATTTCGACCTGATCGACGGCGCGCTGCACGCCGAGGGCGCGCCCCTGTCCGAGATCGCCGAAGCCGTCGGCACCCCGGTCTATGTCTATTCGACCGCCACCCTGACCCGGCACTACAATCTGCTGCGCCAGGCGGTGGACGCGCATCGCGATGCGCTGGGCGGTTCCAGCAAGGATGGGGCCCTGATCGCCTTCGCGGTGAAGGCCAATTCCAACCTGTCGGTGCTGGCGACGCTGGCGAAGCTGGGTTGCGGCGCCGACACGGTGTCGGAGGGCGAGATCCGCCGCGCGCTGGCGGCGGGCATTCCGGCGGACCGGATCATCTTCTCGGGCGTGGGCAAGACCGACGCCGAACTGGCCTTCGCCATCGAGACCGGCGTACGCCAGATCAATGTCGAGAGCGGCGCCGAGCTGGACCGGCTGATCGCAGTCGCGGCGGCGAAGGACGCCGCGCCCGCCATCGCCGTGCGGGTCAATCCGAACATCGGCGCGGGCGGCCACGCCAAGATCACCACCGGCGGGGCGACCGACAAGTTCGGCGTGCCGGTCGAGGAGGCCATCGCCCTCTATGTCCGCGCCACCGCCTCCGCCCATGTGACGCCGGTCGGCCTGGCCTGCCATATCGGCAGCCAGATCACCGACCTGGCCCCGATGGAGGCGGCCTTCCGCACCATCCGCGGCGTGGTGGAGACGCTGCGCGCCCGGGGCTGCGCCGTGACGCGGCTGGACCTCGGCGGCGGGCTGGGCGTGCCCTATCACGGTCAGACGGACCTGCCGTCCATCGCCGACTATGCGGCCATGTGCGCCCGCGTGCTGGACGGGCTGGAGGTCGAGGCGGCCTTCGAGCCCGGCCGCCTGCTGGCCGCCAACGCGGGCGTGCTGGTCAGCCGCGTGATCCAGGTCAACCAGCGCGCCGATGGGCGGCGGTTCCTGGTGCTGGACGCCGGGATGAACGACCTGATGCGCCCAGCCCTGTACGACGCCTTCCACGATCTGGTGCCGGTCCAGCCGCGCCAGGGCGAGGCGGCGGCCTATGACCTCGTCGGCCCGATCTGCGAGTCGACGGACATCTTCGCGCGGGACCGGCAGTTGGCGCCGCTGCAGGCGGGCGACCTTGTCGCCTTTCTCAGCGCGGGGGCCTACGGCGCGGTCCTGTCGAGCGAGTACAACTCGAGGCCGCTGGTGGCCGAGGTGCTGGTGGACGGCGAGCGCTGGGCGGTCGTGCGGCCGAGGCCGACCTACGACGAGATGTGGGCGCGGGAGCCGAAGGCGGACTGGCTTAAACAATAAAGGCCGCGGGCGTTGCCCGCGGCCAATAGGGTTGGAGAGACGGCACCCACCGCCCAACTGGCTCCCATCGCGATCACGACCGTCAGAAAATCCGACATCACGTTACGCACGATCGAAACTAGCCTCATTGCTTTCGTCTTCACTCCAATTCTGGGGGTGTTCTGTTCCATTTTCACCTCTTTCAACTTTCTGGCCGTGATGGCCAAACCGGTTAGAAAGATCGCGACAAGGACCAGGAAGACGATGGGATTTGAACCCGCAACCACTCCGAAGCTCGTGATTGCAGTATAGGGTTACACGTCCAAATTTTCAAGATTTGAGGCTAGTCCAGCGCACACACGTCCGGCAGCCCGCGCAGCGCCCCAGCGTGGTCCAGCCCGTATCCGACCAGGAACCGGTTCGGCGCCTCCCAGCCGACGAAGTCGGGCTCGGGCGCGCGCGGAAGCGGCCAGGGCTTCTTGGCGAAGACGACCGTCAGGACTTCCGACGCCCCCTTCGCCTTCGCGATGCGAACCGCCTCGGCCAGAGACAGGCCCGTATCGAAGACGTCGTCGACGATGAGGACCCGGCGGCCCTCGATGGAGCGCTGGAAGTCGGCGTAGACGTCGATCTTGCCTCGACTGGACTGCTCATCGCCATAGGAGGCCAGCCACAGGGCGTCGAAGCGGACGTTGCGGCCGATGCGCGACAGGGCGCGGGTCAGGTCGGCGGCGAACCACAGCCCGCCGGTCAGCAGGACGGCGGCGACGGTCTCGTCGTCGATGACGGGGGCGATCTGCGTGGCGAGGTCGGCGACGATGCGCTGCACCTCCGCCTCGGGGAGCAGCACGGTGGGCGTCATCGGTGTGGTGTCAGCCATGTCCCGCCGATACCGCCCTCGGGGCGTGCGAGTCGAGAGGGGGCGCGCGGTCTTCCATCGCCAGCGGCACGGCGTCGACCGGACGCATGTCCAGCGGGACCGTCGCCCCGGGCGTCAGGGCCGGACGCAGGCCGACATCCGCGGAGACCGGAATCGTGTGCGCCGCCGGACCGTGCGCGGACGCGGGCGCGGCGGGAGGGGGCGGCCGGAGAGGCGGATGGGCGGGCGCGGGCGCCGCCTCCACATGGGCCGGGGCGGCCCTGGGCGCGGGCTCCAGCACGAAGTCGACGTCGATGCCCTGGCCACGCGCGCCCGGGTCGGGGATGACGGCGGCGAAGCCCTGCACCTTGCCGGGCAGGACCGGCGCGGCGTCGATATCGACGATGGCGTAGCCGATCTCCGCGCCGTGGGCGTCCAGCAGGGCGACGCGGACCGGCGGGGCGATCCGCTCGTTGTCCCGCACGTTCCGCAGGGCGCCGGAGACCAGGACCTTGCCCGGATCATTGGGCAGGGGGCGGGCCGTGACGGCTTCGAAGTCCAGCCCGGTGGGGTTCACGGTCAGGCCGACGGCGGCGTAGGCCGCCGCCGTGCGCGGGGCCATCTCGACCACGTCGACCCGGAACAGCCAGGCGGCGCCCAGCAGGGCGGCGAAGCCGGAGGCCACGCCCGCCCAGACCACCCCGTGGGTGGCGGCGCGGCGCAGGCGGCGCTGCTGCTCGGCGCGGGCGCGGAAGGCCTTGGGCAGTTCGGGGGCCGGGGTCTCGGCCAGTGATTCGGCAGTGGAGTCGTCGTGGCGGGCGAAGCTGGACGGCTCCTCAGGCATGGCCGCGGACAGTTCCAGCGGCTCGTCCAGGGTGGCGCGCCAGGTGTGTTTGCAGGTCTTGCAGCGCACGGTGCGGCCGTTCGCCCCGATCGCATCGTCCGGGGTGAAATAGCTGGTGGCGCAGGACGGGCAGGTCAGTATCATGTGCGCCGACTGCGAGGCTCTTCGCCCCCTCCCGTCGCGGCCCAGCCGCGTCCCGATCCAGAATTCGATGTCCGTCCAGCCCCGTCGCGCCGCCGATGCCGCCTCGTCGCCCGCCACCGTCCGCCTTCGCGGGGTGGGTTTCGGCTACGTGGAGACGCCCGGCGTGCTGCGGGACGTTAACCTGACTTTGCCTGCCGGCTCTTTCCACTTCCTTACCGGGCCGTCGGGCGCGGGAAAGACGACGCTGTTGAAGCTGCTGACGCTGGCCGAACAGCCACAGTCCGGGTCGCTGGAGCTGTTCGGCGAGGAGGCGGGGACGGCGCGGCGCGCGGACCTGCCCGCCTTCCGTCGCCGCATGGGCGTGATCTTCCAGGACTTCCGTCTGCTGGACCACCTCAGCGCCTGGGAGAATGTGGCCCTGCCGCTGCGGCTGGCGGGGGCGAAGACCGCCGACTACGCCGACAATGTCCACGAGATGCTGGAATGGGTCGGGCTGGGCGAGAAGCTGGGCGCGCGGCCCCCGGCCCTGTCGGGCGGGGAGAAGCAGCGCCTGGCCATCGCCCGCGCCGTGGTGACGGGGCCGGAGCTGATCGTGGCCGACGAGCCGACCGGCAATGTCGACGCCGTCATGGCCGGGCGGCTGCTGAAGCTGTTCCAGTCGATGAACCGGCTGGGGACCACCGTCCTGATCGCCAGCCATGACGCCGATCTGGCCGCGCGGTCCGGGGCGACGGTGTTGACGCTGGACGGCGGCCGGCTGACCGGAGGGGCCGCATGATCGACCGCTGGTTCCCCCGACGCACGCCCATCCTGCCCCGCGACACGGGCGGAGAGCCCTGGCTGGCCGCGGTGATCGCCGTGCTGTGCTTCCTGGCCTGCCTGTCCGCCGTGGGGGCCCTGGCCGCGGATCGGGCGGCGCACGGCTGGGCCCGGGCTCTGCGGGCCGAGGCGACGGTGCAGGTGCGCCCGCGCGTGGGCGAGACCGGCGACGCCGCCGCCGCCCGCGCCGCCGAGACCCTGGCCGGGGTCACGGGCGTCGAGGAGGCCGAGGCCATGGACCGCAAGACCGCCGAGGCCCTGCTGCGGCCCTGGATCGGCGACGCCGTCCTGCCCGACCTGCCCCTGCCCTATCTGGTCACCGTGCGGCTGGACCGCGACGCTCCGGCCAGCGCCGTCAGCCTGAGCCGCGCCTTGGCCCAGGCGGGGGTGGACGCCACGGTCGACGATCACAGCCTGTGGCGCGGCGAGGCGGAGCGGTCGGCGGGCCTGATCACGGTTCTGGCGGCCCTGGCCTTCCTGCTGACGGCGGGCGCGGCGGGCGCGGCGGTGGCCTATGCGACCCGCGCCGGGATGGCGGCCCAGGCGGCGGTGATCGAGACCCTGAGCCTGAACGGCGCCTCGGACGAACGCATCGCGGGCCTGTACCAGCGCCGCTACGGCCTGCTGGCGGCGGGCGCGGGCGCGGCGGGGGCGCTGGCGGCCATGGGAGCGGCCTCGGCCCTGCGTCTGCTGGGCGGCAGCGAGGGCCTGTCGCCCGCCCTGCCGGTGGCCTGGACCGACGTGTTGATCCTCTCGCCATGTCCCCTGTTGGCGGCTACGGTGGCGCTTGTTGCAGCGCGCTTCACCGCGCTGGCGCGACTGCGGCTCCGCGGGTAGGCTAAGGGCATGAAGTTTCTGACTTTCATCGCCATTCTGGCGTTGATCTGGCTGATCGGCCTGTTCGTGTTCGCCGAACGCGTGCGCGGCTATACGCCCGCGCCCGAGCCCGAGCGCGCCGACGCCATCGTGGCCCTGACCGGCCCGTCGGCCGAACGGGTCAACGCCGCCATTCGCCTTCTGGAGCAGGACAAGGGCCGCCGGGTCCTGATCTCGGGCGTCAACCGCGAGGTCCGCCGCCAGGAGCTGCGCGCCCTGACCCCGGGTTCGAACCGCCTGTTCAATTGCTGCGTCGATCTGGGCTTCGAGGCGGAGGACACCGTCGGCAACGCCCAGGAGATCGCCGCCTGGGCCGACGCCAAGGGCTATGACAGCCTGATCGTGGTGACCTCGGACTACCACATGGCCCGCGCCCTGACCGAGATCCGCGCCGCCGCCCCGGGGGTCCAGTTGACCGCCTATGCGGTCGAGACGCCGTCGCTCGACAATTCGCGCTGGTGGCGGGCGGCCGTGACCGCCCGGCGCATGACGCTGGAATACATGAAATACCTCGCCGCCCTGGGCCGCGTCGCCGTGGGCAAGATCACCGGCGAAGGCCGTCCGGCCGCCGACGCATCGACCGAGGCCGCGCCGCAAGAAAAGGCCGCCTGATCGTGACCACCCTGCGTTCGCTCGTCTTCGTCGTCTGGCTGTATCTGTCGATGGCCCTGTTCGCCGTCGGCCTGTCGCCGATGCTTCTGCTGCCCTACCGCCCGGCCATGTGGGTGATCCGGGGGTGGTCGAAATTCGTCCTGTTCGGCCTGCGCTGGATCGCCGGGGTGAAGGTGGAGTTCCACGGACTGGAGCACCGCCCGGCCGGCGCCGCCCTGCTGGCCGGCAAGCACCAGAGCATGCTGGACGTCATCGCCCCGTTCGCGGTCCTGCCGGACAACTGCTTCATCATGAAGAAGGAGCTTATGCCCCTGCCCTTCTTCGGCTGGTTCGCCTGGAAGACGAAGATGATCGCCGTCGACCGGTCGGCCCACGCCAAGGCGCTGAAGGACATGGTCAAACAGGCCCGCGCCCGCTTCGCCGAGGGCCGCCAGATCCTGATCTTCCCGGAGGGCACCCGCGCCGAGGTCGGCGCCGCTCCCGACTACAAGCCCGGCATCGCGGCCCTGTACCGCGACCTGGACGCGCCCTGCACGCCCATCGCCACCAACTCCGGCGTCCACTGGCCCGCCCACGGCTTCCGCCGCTATCCGGGCGTGGTGATCTACGAGTTCCTGCCCGTCATCCCCGCCGGCCTGAAGCGGGCCGAGTTCATGGCGCAGCTGGAAGAGCAGATCGAGACGGCCTCCAACGCCCTGTTGCCCGAAGATCGTCCTGCCCGGCTCCCCGCCTGACGGCCTGCCCCACTGCCGGTTACTGTGATCTGCAACAGCGGACCCAGCCCGACTCCGCAGCGGCGCGGACCTGTCAGGCCGTGCCGTTGAAGGCGAGGTGAGTGAAGCGCCGGGCGCCGACATCGAACTCGACCCCAAAGAAGGCGGGGCCGCCGTCGCAGATTCTCACGACCTCGTCAGGCGACGATTCGACCCCGGATCCGGTGGGGAAGAAGCTGCCGTAGACGAAACGGCGGCCGTCCCGGACCAGGCCCACGTACTGCCGGTCCCACCCCTCCGGAGGCTTTCGGTCGCCGAACGTTCCGGTTTCACTGCGGCCGGCCAGTGCTTCGGGCAAGGCGGCCTCCAGCGCCGCGATGTCCGACCAATCGGGGACCCACGTACCCTCGCCTGGCTCGGGCGCATCACGAGAGCACTGCACGAGCATCTGCTTCGCCGCGCTGCCGGGTAGGATGGCGGCGTCACCTTGCACCTGGACCGCTGTCGGCGCGCAGGCAGTGAGCAGAAGGGCGGCGATCACGGACAGTCTGGTCATGACCTCAACCTATTAGCGGAGGCTGTCCCACGCCAGCGCATGCAACCTGTCCCGGCCCAGCGCCGCCACCATCGGCGACGCGGCGAACAGGCCCGCCACCGCTACGTCCCGCACATCCAGTCCGCCGGTGAAGGCGCCGAAGGCGGGCATGACCAGCCTTTGCCCATCAGTGACGAAGCAGGGGCGGCGCACGCCCCGGCCATAGGCGGCGACGCGGGCGGCGGGGTGGAGGTGGCCGGCGATCTCGCCCGGCTGTTCGCCCGGCTGGGGCTCGTGGATCAGGCGGAGGGCGCCGAGGTCCATGGTCGTCACGACCCGGCCCGGCAGGGCGTCCAGCGCGCCCGCCAGCGCCACCAGATCGTGGTTGCCCTCCAGCCAGATCCAGTCGCGCCCGATGGCCAGCCGGACCAGCCGGTCACGATCATCCGTAGACAGACGATTGACCGCCTTGGCGTCGTGGAAGCTGTCGCCCAGCAGGACGACGCGGGCCGGATCCAGGGCCTCGATCTCGGACTCCAGCTTGGCCAGGGTGGCGGGGCTGTCGTAGGGCGGCAGCATCTGGCCGCGCACCGCGAAGGCCGAGCCCTTCTCGAGGTGCAGGTCGGAGGCGATCAGGGTGCGGTGCTCGACCACCCACAACGCGCCCGAACAGCGCAGCAGGCAGGCCTCGCCGGCGATGCGCACCTTCAGTCCGCCGCAGGGGTGACGGAAGGGGGACAGGGTTTCGCGCAGGGCGGCGTTCACGCCACGCCCTCCGGCGCGGGGGCCATGACCTCGGCGATCAGGGTTTCCTCAGCGAAATCGAGCCCGCGTTCGGACAGGATGATCTCGGCCGCGCCGCCGCCGACTCGCTCGCGCCCGATCTGGACCAGCACGGGGATGCAGAAGGGCGACGGACGATCCAGCCGCTGGTGCGCGATATGGCCGTGGATGCGGCTCAGGAGCTGGCCCAGCCGGGCCACGTCCAGCAGGCCCGAGGCGGCGTCGGCCCGGGCGGTGCGCAGCAGCAGATGGTCGGGCTGGTGGCGGCGCAGCACGTCGTAGATCAGGTCGGTCGAGAAGGTCACCTGCCGCCCGGTCTTCTCGGCCCCCGGCTGGCGCCGCTCGATCAGGCCCGAGATGAGGGCGCAGTTGCGGAAGCTGCGCTTCATCATGAAGCTTTCCTCCAGCCAGGCCTCCAGGTCGTCGCCCAGCATGTCGGGCTCGAACAGGGCGTCGAAATCGAGCGCGTCCATCGGCCGGATCGACCAGATGGCCAGAGAATAGTCGGTGACCACGAAGCCCAGCGGCCCCACGTCCAGCCGGTCCAGCCGCTTGGTCAGCAGCATGGCCAGGGTCGTGTGCGCCAGCCGTCCCTCGAACGGATAGGCGATCAGGAAATGGCGGTTGCCGCGCGGGAAGGTCTCGATCAGCAGTTCGCCCGCCTTGGGAATGCGCGAATGGACCGCCTGCAGCTCCAGCCATTCCTGCACGTCCGGCGGCAGGACGCGCCAGTGGTCGCGGTCCTGCACCATGTCGCGCACCCGCTCGGCCAGGGAGGTGCCCAGCGGGAATTTGGAGCCGCCGTAGGACGGGATCTTCGGGTCCTTGTCGACGGCGGAGGTGACCAGGGCGTCCGTCCCGGCGATGCCCTGGAAGGCCCAGACCTGACCGGCGAACAGGAAGGTGTCGCCGGGCGACATCTGCTCGAAATACCACTCCTCCGCCTCGCCGATCTTGCGGCCGCCCATCAGCTGCCGGCCCCGCCGGCTGGCGACGCGGATGTTCAGGTTGGCGGCCGAGACGATGGCCCCGACGTTCATGCGGTGGTTCTGGGCCAGCGCGGCGTTGCGCACCGTCCACTTCCCCTCGTGGGTGCGGACGATGCGGGCGAACCGGTCATAGGTGCGCAGCGCGTATCCGCCGGTGGCGACCAGATCGACCACCTCCTCGAACTGCGCATAGGTCAGGCCGCGATAGGGGCCGCAGGCGGAAACCTCCGCATACAGATCATCCATGACGAAGGGTTCGGAGCAGGCGCAGCCCATGATGTGCTGGGCCAGGGTGTCGAGGGTGCCGGTATGCACCGGCTCCCAGTCGAAGGCGTTCTCGGCCACCGCCTCGCGCGCGGCCTGGCATTCCAGCATCTCGAACCGGCTGGCGGGGACCATAAGGGCGCGGCTGGGCTCGTCCAGCCGGTGGTTGGCCCGGCCGATGCGCTGCACCAGCCGGCTGGCCCCCTTGGGCGCGGCCAGCTGGATGACCAGGTCCACGTCGCCCCAGTCGATCCCCAGGTCCAGCGTCGAGGTGCAGACCACGGCCCTCAGGTCGCCCCGCGCCATGGCCGCCTCGACCTTGCGCCTCTGTTCCGCCGCCAGCGAGCCGTGGTGCAGGGCGATGGGCAGGCTGTCCTCATTGATGGCCCACAACTGCTGGAACACGAACTCGGCCTGCCAGCGGGTGTTGACGAAGATCAGGGTCATCCCCGCCCGGCGCAGGGCGTCATAGACCTCGGGCATCGCATGGACGCCGGTGTGCCCGGCCCACGGCACATGGCCCTCGGAGATGAGCACGTCGATCACCGGCGGCGCGCCGGGATCGCCGCGGACGATGGTCACGGGGGCTTCGGAGGAGGGCTTGAGCCAGCCCGCGATCATCTCCGGATCATCCACCGTCGCCGAGAGGGCCACCCGCCGCATCTCCGGCGCGAACTTCTGCAGCCGGCCCAGCCCCAGCGACAGCAGGTCCCCGCGCTTCCCGCTCCAGATCGCGTGCACCTCGTCCAGCACCACGCATTTCAGGTCGGCGAAATAGGACCGCGCCCCGTCCCAGGCGCAGAACAGGGCCAGCTGCTCGGGCGTCGTCAGCAGGATGTCGGGCGGGAAGTCGCGCTGGCGCTGGCGCTTGCTCTGTTTGGTGTCGCCGGTGCGGCTCTCGACGTGGATGTTCAGCCCGATCTCGCGGATGGGCGTCATCAGGTTGCGCTCGACGTCGGTGGTCAGGGCCTTCAGCGGCGACAGGTACAGGGTGTGCACCCCGCTGCCCGGCCCGGTCGCCGGCCTCGGCCCACGCTCGGCCAGGTCGATCAGGGACGGCAGGAAGCCCGCCAGCGTCTTGCCCCCGCCGGTCGGGGCGACCAGCAGGGCGTGCGACCCGGCCTCGGCCGCCGCGATCATCTCCAGCTGATGCCGACGCGGCGCCCAGCCGCGCGACGCGAACCAGTCGGCGAAAAGCGGCGGAAGCGTTGCAGGAACGGCGGCGGACGTCACGGAGGGGATATAGCATGTTCCCGTTCCGTTTCATCTGCTTGTCGACTATCTAGGGACGGTGTCCACCGACTCCCTCACCTCTTCCAGCGCCCTGACCGGCGACGAGCCGTGGCTGGCCCTGCCGGCGGCCCTGGCCGTGCCGCCGGGGGCGGGGGCGATGTGCGACGACGAGGGCGCGCGCAAGATCGGGCGCGGGGCCGCCGAAGGGGTCTTCACCACCGGCCCCGTGATGGTCGCCCACGCCAGCCTGACGGCGCGGCGGCTGGGCCTCGCGCCGCCATCGCGGTCGGAAGACCTGCTGGACGTGCTGGAGCTGTTCGCCTTCGTGCGGCCGGCGCGATTCTGCGCCCCGTCGCCGAGCGGACTGGCCCTGGCCATGGGACAGAGCGAGCCCAAGGGGGCGGAGGCCCAGGCCGTGGCGCTGCGCGAGGCGGCGCTGGGCCTGCTGAAGGAATTGGCCGATCCGGCCTATCCGCACCGCGAGGACGCCTTCACCCTAAACGAGACCCTGGCCCGGGCGGGCTGGAGCTGGTCGTGGCGGGTGGCGGGAGCCCTGCAGCACCAGCCGCTGCGCGCGCGCCAGTATCGCGGCAGCGGCCTCGATGTCTGGTCCCGGCTGGCCGAGTGGGAGGACGAGGCGCCGCGCGGCGAGGCCGGCTCGGCCCCCGTCGATTCCGAGAGCGCCCGCATCCGGCTGGAGAAGCTGCTGCAGGCCTCGGGGCTGGACGAGACCCGACCGACCCAGTCCGACTATGCGGCCGAGGCCGCCTACGCCTTCTCGCCCCGCAATGAGGAGGGCCGGCCCCGCGTGCTGCTGGCCGAGGCCGGCACCGGCACCGGCAAGACCCTGGGCTATCTGGCCCCGGCCTCGCTGTGGGCCGAGCGCAATCAGGGCGCGGCCTGGGTCTCGACCTACACCCGCGCCCTGCAGCGCCAGATCGACCGCGAGAGCGCCGCCCTGTGGCCCGACCCGGCCGAACGCAAGAGGAAGGCCGTCGTCCGTAAGGGGCGCGAGAACTACCTCTGCCTGCTGAACCTGCAGGACATGGTGCAGGCGGCCCAGCTGGGGAACGGCGACCTGATCGGCATGGCGCTGGCCGGGCGCTGGGCCCTGCATACGCGCGACGGCGACATGACCGGCGGCGACTATCCCGGCTGGCTGCCCGGCCTGTTCGCCACCCCCGCCAGCCAGCAGGCCAGCGCGGCCAATCTGGTCGACCGGCGCGGCGAGTGCGTGCACGCCGCCTGCCCCCACTACCGCACCTGTTTCGTCGAGAAGACCATCCGCGCCAGCCGCCGGGCCGATCTGGTGGTGGCCAACCATGCGCTGGTCATGACCCAGGCCGCCTTCGACGGCGCCCGGTCGGCGCGGGGGCTGAAGCAGGACGGCGAGACGGCGGCGCTGAAGCGCATCGTCTTCGACGAGGGTCACCACCTGTTCGACGCCGCCGACAGCGCCTTCTCGGCCTGTCTGTCCGGGCAGGAGGCGGCCGAGCTGCGCCGCTGGATCCGGGGGCCCGAGGGGCGCGGGCGGCGCGGACGCGGGCTGGAGCAGCGGCTGGGCGACCTGTGCGCGGACAATGAGGCGGCGCAGAAGGCGCTTCAGGACGCCATCCACGCCTCGGCCCAGTTGCCGGGCGAAGGGGCCTCGGGACGGATCGCCCCGGCCTCCGGCGAGGTCAATCCGATCGGGCCGATCGAGCGGTTCCTGGTCGCCGCGCTTGAACAACTCCGCGCACGGACGAACGAGAATGGCGGGCCGGGCGGCATCGAGTTCGGCATGGAATGCTCCCTGCGCCCCGTGACCGATCCGGTGCTGGACGCGGCGCGCGAGGCGGCCAGGACCCTGGCGGCGGTCGAGGCGCCCCTGCTGGCCCTGTCGCGGCACCTGGAGGACATCCTCGACGACGAGTCGGTCGAACTGGACGGCTCGTCCCGGGCCCGTATCGAAGGCGCGCTGCGCGGGCTCGACCGGCGCGCGCGCATGACCCTGCCCGGCTGGCGCTCCATGCTGGCGGCGCTGGACAGCGACACCGGCGAGGCGGACCCCGACTTCGTCGACTGGCTGTCGGCCGAAGCGGCTTTCGGCCGCATCCACGACGTAGCCCTGCGCCGCCACTGGATCGACCCTACCGTGCCGCTGGAGGCCGCCGTGGTCATGCCTTCGCACGGGGTGCTGATCACCAGCGCCACCCTGTCCGATCCGATGTCGGAGGATCCGTTCGACCTGGCCCGGATGCGCAGCGGCGCGGCGCGGCTGATCGAACCGGCGCGGACGCTGAAGGTCGAAAGCCCGTTCGACTACGCCGAGAACAGCCGGGTCATCGTCGTCAACGACCTGATCAAGGACGACACGCGCCAGACGGCGGCGGCGATGCGCGAACTGTTCCTGGCGGCGGGCGGCGGCGGCGTGGGCCTGTTCACCGCCATCCGGCGGCTGAAGGCGGTCTATGAGCGGCTGGGACCGGACCTCGCGAAAGCGGGCATCCCCCTGTACGCCCAGCACGTCGATCCGCTGGAGGTCGGCGCGCTGGTCGATGTGTTCCGGGCCGAGCAGGACAGCTGCCTGCTGGGCACCGATGCGGTGCGGGACGGGGTGGACGTGCCCGGGCGGTCCCTGCGCATCCTCGCCTTCGACCGCGTGCCCTGGCCGCGCCCGGACCTGCTGCACAAGGCTCGGCGCGAGCGGTTCGGCGGCTCCTCCGCCCAGGGCCGCGCTTATGACGACGCCCTGGCCCGCGCCCGCATGGCCCAGGCCTTCGGACGGCTGATCCGCCGGGCGGACGACAAGGGCGTCTTCGTCATGCTGGACGCCGCCTGTCCCACCCGCCTGTTCGCCAGCCTGCCGCCGGGAACCGAGGTGCTGCGCATGGGGCTGGCGGAAGCGGTCGAACTGGTCGGCGGCTTCCTCAAGCCGTCGTCTTGAAACCGCCGCCGGCCCCGTCCACATGCCCGACGAGGCCCGCGCGGCGCGGCCTGCGAATTGCACTCTTCGCACCCGCTTTTTCATCGTATGGGCGCCGGGGGCGGCTTCGTACGTTCCGTCCTGTTCGCACTCTTCGCACTGTGTTTTTCGGATCCTGAATGACAGCCGCCAGCGACAAACCCTACCGCCACCCCCGCCGCGGCGTCATCGGCCCCCTCCTGATCGCTGGGGTGATCCTGGCGGTGTGGACCGGCTGGTGGTTCTATCTGGTGCAACAGATCGAGACGCGGCTGGAGGCCCAGGTCGCGGCCCTGCAGCAGGACGGCTGGACCATCAGGCACGCCGAGGTGACGACCACCGGCTGGCCGTTCCGGGCGCGGGTGGAGATCCCCCATGCCGACATCCTGGCCCCGTCGGGCCACGGCGTCGCGGCGCCCGAGATCGTGGCCGAGGCCAATGCGTGGAATCCGGACCGCTGGGTCATCATCGCCCCGGAGGGCCTGATCCTGACCCGCGCCGACAAGGGCAAGGTCGCGGTGCGCGGCGACGCCCTGCGCATGAGTGTCAGCCATCTGCGTGACCGCTTCCCCGACCTGCGGGTCGAGCTGGTGCGCGCGGTCTTCACCACCCATCCGGGGGCCGATCCCTTTCCCATCGCCTCGGCTGAGCACATCCAGCTGGAGACCCGGCCGCACCTGACCGACGGCAAGGCGACCACCGACGAGATGGACGTGCTGTTCAACCTGGTCGACGCCCGCGGCCGCCGCGGCGGTCCGGTCGAGGGAGCCACCCGCGAGGGCCGGCTGACCCTGGCGCTGGAAGGCACGGTGCAGCAGGCCAGTCGCCTGAAGGGGCCGAACGCGGCGGGGATCTTCTCCAACTGGACCCGCGCCGGCGGACGGTTCACCGCCCTGCGCGGCGAGCTGACGGCGGGCGAAAGCCGGGCGCGGCTGTCCAGCGACGCCCTGTCGGCGGACCCCAACGGACGGCTGACCGGCCAGATCGCCCTGACCGCAGAACGTCCCGGCCCGATGATGTCGGGCATGGCCTCGGCCCAGTCGGGCGCGGTCAACCGCGCCGGCGCCGTGGGCGCGGCGGCGGCGACCGCCGTCAACGGCGACCGCCCGGTCGATCTGACGCTGTCGTTCCGCGACGGCCGCACCTGGCTGGGGCCGTTCGCCCTGGCCCCGGCGCCGCGGCTGTTCTGATGCTGGCCGAACCGCCGGAGGACGCGGCGCGGCTGGCGCTGGACCGGGCGCTGACCCAGGCCGTCCGCGCGCGGCTGGCGGCCGGCTCCCGCCCCACCGTGGACGCCGACGCCATCGCCATCCGGGAAGCGCTCAAGGGCCTGAGCCCGCCCGAGATCGCGGCCGCCCGCTCCGTCCTGGGCCGGCTGGACGCCGCCGCCGGCGCGCCCCTGGTCGTCTGGGGCCCGGCGTCGCAGGTGCTGGCGGCCGACCGCTACGGCCTGTCGGCGCGGATGGCGGCCAAGCCCGAGGCGGCGCTCAAGGCGGTGCGGGAGGGCGCGCGGGCGCTGATGGACCTGACGCCCGCGAACGCCTGGTTCGGACGTCTGCTGGCCGAGCCGTCGCTGCGCATCGTCGCCGCCCTGCCCGACCACGGCGCCGGCCTGCCCCGCTCCCTGCTGGTGCAGCAGACCCAGCCCGGCCCGACCGGCCATGACCGAACCTTCTGGGCCACGGACAGCGGCCTGCCGAACAGCCGGATCCTCGACGCCCTTTCCGACGCCGGACTGGCCGCCACGCCGCTGATCGAGGCGGGCGGCTTGAAGCTGTTCGTGCTGGCGGGCTATGTGCAGGCGGAGGACGGGCGGCTGAACGGCGCGCCCGGAACCCTGTCCGGCGTCATCGGCGCCGCCCCCCTGTTCTGAGAGCTCGCATGACCGACGCCATCCAGCCCAAGCCCGGCATCCTCGACATCGCCCCCTATGTCGGCGGCAAGTCGAAGATCGAGGGCGTGGCCGAGCCGATGAAGCTGTCGTCCAACGAGAACGCGCTGGGCGCGGGCGAGAAGGCGCGCGAGGCCTATCACGCGGCGGTCGCCAACATTCACATCTACCCCGATGGCCGGGCCGGCAAGCTGCGCGACGCGGTGGCCGCCCATCACGGGCTGGAAGGCGAACGCCTGATCTTCGGCAACGGCTCGGACGAGGTCTTCGCGCTGCTGAACCAGACCTATCTGACCGCGGGCGACAACATCGTCACCGGCCAGTACGGCTTCCTCGCCTACCGCATCTCCGCCCTGGCCAACCAGGCCTCGGTCAAGCTGGCCCCTGAGCCGGGCTTCAAGGCCGAGGTCGAGGCCATCCTCGAGCAGGTCGATGAGCGGACCAAGATCGTCTACATCTCCAGCCCGTCGAACCCGACCGGCAGCTACAACACCGCCGAGGAGACCCGCCGTCTCCACGCCGCCCTGCCGCCGCACGTCCTGCTGGTCATCGACGAGGCCTATGCCGAGTTCGTCAGCGCCCCCGACTGGGAGACCAGCTTCCCGCTGGCCCGCGACGCCGACAACATCGTGGTCACCCGCACCTTCTCCAAGATCCACGGCCTGGGCGGCCTGCGCATCGGCTTCGGCTATGCGCCTGTGAAGGTGGCCGAGGCGGTCGACCGCATCCGCCTGCCGTTCAACGTCTCGATCCCGGGGATCGAGGCCGCCGTCGCGGCTCTGGGCGACGAGGCTCACCAGAAGGCGTCGCGCGAGCTGGTCGAGACCTGGCGTCCGCGCCTGACGCAGGCGATCAAGGGCTTCGGCTTCGACGTCTTCCCCTCCGTCGGCAATTTCGTGCTGGTCCGCTTCCCGGACCCGGCGCGCACCGCCGCCGCCGCCAATGACTACCTGAACAGCAAGGGCATCATCGTCCGCCCGGTCGGCGGCTACGGCCTGCCCGACTGCCTGCGCATCACGGTCGGCACGGAAGACCAGAACCGCGCCGTGCTGGACGCCCTGAGCGAGTTCGCGGCAGGCTAGTTCCGCCTGAAGATGCGGCTCGCCGCCCAGCCGGTGAACATGGCCAGCAGGACGCAGAGGACGCCGTAGCTCCATGGGCGGCGCTGGGCGAACTCGAAGATGTCGCGCTCGATGCCGACCTTCTCGACCGTCAGGGTCAGGTTCGAGACCGAGACCGGCTCGCCGTCCTGGAACAGCCAGACCTCGGCGAAATACTGGCCCGTGGGGGCGACGGCGGGGAGATCGACCTCGGCGCGGAACAGGCCCTTGTCGACGAACTGGACCCCCTTGGGGTCGCTGTTGTAGAGCGCCGCCGCCTCGCGCAGGCGGATCACCGCGCGGCGGTAGTCGAGGTAGTCTTCGCCCAGACGGCTGACGACCACGTCGCGCACGCCGTAGCGGGTGACGGTGCGGCTTTCCTCCGGCGCGGCGATGCGCAGGTGGTCGACGCCGACGCCCAGCCGGCGCAGCTGGCCGAAGTCCGCGATGTCGCCGAGCGGCCGGGTCGAGGCGGTCATGTAGAAGCCGGGCGCGCCCTCGAACAGGACCGGGCGGCTGTTCAGCCAAACCCCCATGTTGCGGGTCTTCTTGACCAGGCGGACAGGGCCGTCCGGGCCGCGCACCACGACCACCACGTCGGCGGGCCGGGCGGTCGGATTGAACACCGCGCCATACAGGACGATGGAGGCGCCGCGGAAGCTGGAGTCGACCATGACACGGGCGTCGGTCATGGCGGCGGCGACGCGGACCTGATCCGTCGTCGCGACCGATCGCTCGGGCGCGGGGGCCTCTATGGCCGGAGGCGGAGGCGGCAGGGCCTGGATCATTCCGCGATCCTCATTCGGCGATCCCGGGGGCGAAGCTGAACAGGTCGCTGGGCCGCACGAACAGCTCCAGCCCCATGTAGATGCCGACCAGAAGGACGATGATGGCCAGCAGGGCGCGCAGCTCCTCGGCGCGGAACCGGCCCGACAGGCGGGCGCCGTACTGGGCCCCGACGACCCCGCCGAGCAGGAGGATGGTCGACAGGACGATGTCGACCGTCTGGTTCCGGCCCGCCTGCAGGACCGTGGTCATGGCCGTGGTGATGATGATCTGGAACAGGCTGGTGCCGACCACCACCTGGGCCCGCATGCGCAGAACGTAGAGCATGGCCGGCACCAGGATGAAGCCGCCGCCGACGCCCATGATGGCCGACATCATGCCGACGAAGACGCCCAGCCCGATGGGGGGAATGACGCTGATGTAGAGGCCCGAGCGAGGGAAGCGCATGCGCAGGGGCAGGCCGTAAAGCCACAGCGGCCGGCGGCGCTCCTTGTGCGGCGCGACCTCGCCCCGCACCCGGCGCAGGATTTGGCCGAGGCTCTCGTAGAGCATCAGGGCGCCGACGGCCCCCAGGAACAGCAGATAGGACAGGGCGACCGCCAGATCGGCCTGGCCCAGCAGGCGCAGGTAGCGGAACAGCTCGACGCCCAGCAGGGCGCCCACGACCCCGCCCAGGGCCATGATCGCGCCGATCTTGTAATCGACCAGCTTGCGCGAGGTGTAGTTGATGACGCCGGAGGTCGACGAGGCGACGACGTGGCTGGCCTGGCTGGCGACCGCGACCGACGGCGGGATGCCGAGGAAGATCAGGATCGGGGCCATGAGAAAGCCGCCGCCGATGCCAAACAGCCCGGACACGAATCCGACCGTCGCCCCCAGCAGAACCAGGAGCGGCCAGTTCACCGAAACCTCGGCGATCGGCAGATAGATATCCAAAGGACGCGCCTTCGGCTGGAACTGAGGTCAAACGCCCGAAAGGCGACGGTGGAACTGTCCTGAACGCCCCGGGCCGAAGGTGCAACCCGATGCGCCCGAAAGGTTGGCTGATCGCGTCAGGCGACCGGTTCGACCGTGAAGCGGTCGGCCTCGGCCCGGGCCTTGCCGCGGTCCGCGACCGACAGCGTGGCCCGCAAACGATCGACCGCCGTCTGGGCGTCGCCGTCCCCGGCGCGCGAGGCGATCAGATACCATTTGAAGGCCGCGAGCGGGTCCATGCGGACGCCGCCCTCGCCGGTCTCGTACAGCTTGGCGATGTTGTACTGGCTGTCGACCAGGCCCTGCTCGGCCGCCTTGGTCAGCCACGTCATGGCCTCGGTGGTGTTCACCGCTCCGCCGACGCCCTGGAACAGGTACATGCCGTAGGCGTGCATGCCGCGCGGGTCGCCGGCCTGGGCGGCGCGCTTCATCCAGTTGCGGGCCTGGGCCGGATCGACCGTCACGCCCTTGCCGCCGTCCTGGTACAGGCCCGCCAGCTGCAGCTGGGCCGGGGCGTAGCCGAGTCCGGCGGCCTGTTTGAGCAGATCCACGCCCTGGAGATTGTCGCTGTCCAGCTGGATGATCGCCTGCTGGTAGAGATCGGCGGCGCGGGTCAGGTCGGCGGGCGAGGCCTCGACCACGGTGGCGAGCGCCGCGACCGGCGGAGCCCCTGCGGAGGCGGGGTCGGAAATGGACAGGCCCGGAATGCGGATGCCGGCGTCGGTAAGCTCGCTGAAGGCCACGGCGCCGGTGGCGGTCAGGACCACGGCGACGGCGGAGGCGCCCAGCGCCTTGCGGACCGTGCCGCCCTCTTTCGAGGCCTGTTTGTCCAGTCGCTCCTGCAGGCGCGACTTGCCGCCGCGCTTCAGGCCGAAGCCCGAACGGGTCGGGGCCGGCGTGTCGGACTCGGCCATGGCGGCGCGGGCCGCGTCGATGGCCTGACGGGTCGAGTTGGCGGCGCGGCCCTGCGCCGCCGCGGCGCGCAGGGCGCGCGGATCGACGAAGTCGGTCTCGCCGGCGAAGTCGTCCGGGCCGGCGTCGAAGCCATCGGGCGCCGTGGCGGCCAGGGCGTCGGACACGTCGGCGCCGCCGAAGCTATGGCCGAAGGGCGCCGAGGCCGCGGCGGGCGGCGGGGCGAAGACCGGGGTGTGCGGCGCGGCGTCCAGCTCTTCCGTGAGCGAACCGGTGAAGGGGGCGGCGACCGCCTCCCGGCTGCCGAACGGCGCCGAGACCGGTTCCGGCGCCGTGCGCGGGCCGCGCATGACCGCGTCGAAGACGGAGTCGGCGGTCAGGACCTCGGCGTCGTCGTGCAGGTCCGGCGTCGCCGGGGCGAAGGCCTCGCGGGCCGGTTCGGGCTCGGGCGGCGCCAGCTCAGCCGACCAGGCCTGCTGCTCGGCATAGACCGGGTCCGGATCCTCGAAGGTCTGGCCCTGGAACGGCGCGTCGGGGAAGGCCGCGTCCGGGAAGGCGGCGGCGCGCCAGTCGGGCTGGGCGTCGGCGGCCGGGGCGACGACCGGAGCGGGCTTCGGAGCCTCGGCGCGGCGCTCGATGTTCTCGCGGGCCTCGGCGATGAGGGCGGCGGTGCGCTCTTCCGACAGTCGCATGCGCTCGGCCAGTTCGCCGGAGGCGCGGTCGTAGCTCTGCTCGATCTTGCTGGAGCTGTCGGCGAGGCGGCGGCTTATGTCTTCCAGCGCCTGCTGCGACCGGCGCTCGGACTGGGCGATGCGTTCGCTCAGGCGGTCCGAGATGCGGGTGATCTCGCCGCCCAGCTTCTCCAGCGCCAGGGCGTGACGGTCGTCGGCGGCGGTGAGGCGTTGTTCCAGACCCTGGGCCAGACGGCCCATGTCGCCCTCGACCTTACGGCTCAGGGTCTCGCCCAGCTTCTCGAAGCGGGCGTCAGCGCCGTGTTCGATCTTGGCCACGCGGCCGTTCAGGTTCTCGGCGATGCGCAGGACCTCGCGGCCCATGGCCTCGACCGCGCCGGCGGAACGGGTCTCGGAGGTCTTGAGCTGTTCGCCCAGCGCCATCACGGCCCGCTCGATGCGGTCCATGCGGTTGTCGGCCTCGGCGGTGTCGAGGCGGCGCATCATCTCGGTGCGGTTGGACTCGACCTGACGGCTCAGGGTCTCGGCCAGCTTCTCGAAGCGGGCGGCCTCGCGGACGCCCTCGGGCTCGACCCGGCTCTCGGCGGCGCGCAGCCGCTGGTCCAGATGGGCGAAGGAACGTTCGAGACCGCGCAGGGCCTCGGTCGTGCGGGCCTGGGCCTGGTCCAGCCGGGCGCCGACCTGGGCCAGCAGGTCCGAACCGGCGCCGGGACCGGCCAGCTTCTCGACCGCGTCCATGCGCTGGCGCAGCTCGTTGACGCCGGAGCGCTGGCGTTCCTCGATGTCGTACAGGCGGCCCGCGAGCGCGCCGATGCCGGTCTCGATCTTGCCGAAGGTCTCGGCGGTCTTGGGACCGACTTCCTGTTCGAACTTGCGCAGGCGACGGTGGCCCTCGCGCAGCTCCTCGGAGATATCGTCGATGCGCCGGCCGTACTGGCGGCCGTCCTGATCGGCGGCCTCGAGACGGCGCACCAGACCGGCGACGGCCTGGTCGACGCCCTGGATCGCGACGGTCGAGCGGCGCTCGGCGGCTTCGAGGCGAGCGGCGATGGCGTCGACCGAGGCGCTGAGGCGATGACCGACATCATCACCCGCATAGGCGTCGTCCAGCCGGCGGCTGCGGCCGCGACGGTCGAAGATTTCGGCGGCGTGGGGACGGCGCGGCAGGGGCGTGTAGCCCTCGTCCTCGTCACCATCCTCCATGATCATCGAATTCAGCCACTCGCCGAGCGTCATGCCGGAGCGGCGCGCGAGGTCCTTGGCGATCTCGCGAGCCTTGGGGTCTATCCCCTTCACGCTCCACGGCGCGGCTGCGCTCACTGATTCGACTCCCGACCTTTGGCTGGACGCTAGTGCGCCAGATCAGGGGTGTAAACGTGTGGTTAACCCCAAGATGTAGGGGTTCCGCCATCTTCCTGTGGAAAGCCCGCACACCCACCGGATAGATGGCGTCAACGTGGTTAACGGACGATGAAGATTAACCTCCCGGCAAGGACTCGGACCCTTGCGCGGGCGCGTCCGGCGGTCCACGTGGCGCGGATGGACATGACCTCCACCCTGGCCCTGACCGCCGTCACCCTGGCGATCACCGTCTTCGCCGGCTGGCGAGGGGCGCGTCCGTGGGATCCGACCCAGAGCGTGCGGATGGCGCCGTGGCGATTCATCATGGTGATGGGCGGCGCAGCGACCTTCGTCCTGCTGATCCACATCGGAGCCCTGCTGGGCGTGCCGCAGCGGACGTACTGAGCCGGGAACCTCGCCCCACCCATGCGCCTTCCTGATCCGAACCCCGAGATCAGGAGAGACCCGCATGAGCGACAAGACCCTCACCGCCGACCAGGCCGAACAGCATTTCTGGGACAGCCTGAAGAAGTCCAATACCGGTCTGCTGGGCCTGGACCAGCCAGGCTATCACGCCCAGCCGATGACCGCCTTCCGCGAGGAGGAGACCGGCACGATCTGGTTCTTCACCCGCGACGACACCGATCTGGCCAAGGACGCGGGCCTCCCGGGCGGACAGAGCGCGATGTTCCACTATGGCTCCAAGGACCAGAACGTCTGGGCCTGCATCCACGGTGAACTGTCGGTGCACGGCCAGGACCGCGAGATCATCAACCGCTACTGGAACCCGGTGCTGGCGGCCTGGTATCCGCAGGGCAAGGACGATCCGCACCTGACCCTCCTGCGCTTCGACGCCGACGACGGCCGGGTCTGGGTCAACGAGGGCGGCTTCTTCAAATTCGCCTACGAGGTCGCCAAGGCCAACATCACCAAGACCCTTCCCGACGCGGGCGGCGTGGCGGACGTGAACCTGCAGTAGGGTTCCGTCAGGTTTCGACGGCGGGCGGCCTCGGCGAAGCGCGATAGTCTGCCTCCAACCAAGGAGGTCAGATGAAATCCGCCCTGCTGATCCCCGCCATCGCCGCCGCCCTGTGCATCGCCTCTCCGGCGTCGGCGTGCCGGATTCCCTGGCGCGCCGACGCGCCCGTGGCCTTCACCGCGACGATTGAATCCCTGGAAAGACACGAGGGCGTCTTCAGCGGCGTGCGGGCGACCTTGCGGATACGACGCCGGATCGAAGGGCCCTCACGGGATATCGAGGAGGCCGGCGCCTCCCCGGACATAGTCATCGGCTGGTGCCATCCGCGCGCAGACTATGACGCCGAACTTCTGGACGCCCGCGCCGGCGACGAGCTGATCGTCATCGGCGGGAGCCGCAACGGCGGACTGGCGATATACGACCTGGGCCGGCTGACGACCGCCCGCGGTCGGGAACTTTTGGCCCAAGCGGAGGCCGCGCGCCCCTAGCCCGCGAAGCACCAGGCCAGCACGGCCTTCTGGGCGTGGATGCGGTTCTCGGCCTCGGCCCAGACCAGCGACTTGGGACCGTCGATGACCGAGTCCGTCACCTCTTCCCCCCGGTGGGCGGGAAGGCAGTGCAGGAAGACCGCGTCCGGCTGGGCCAGACTCATCAGGGCGTCATCGACGCCGTAGCCGTCGAAGGCTTCCAGACGGGCCTCATAGTCCTGATCGCCCATCGACACCCAGGTGTCGGTGACCACCACGTCGGCGCCGGATACGGCTTCGCGCGGATCCGAGGTCAGCAGGACGTTGTCGCCGCCGCGGGCGAGGTCGTGCAGGTCCGGATGGTACTCGGCCGGACAGGCGACCTGCAGGCGGAAGCCGAACTTCGGCGCCGCGTGCATGAAGCTGTGGCAGACGTTGTTGCCGTCGCCGACCCAAGCGATCGTCTTGCCCTCCACCGACCCGAGATGCTCCTCGATGGTCAGCAGGTCGGCCAGGATCTGGCAGGGGTGCGAGCGGTCGGTCAGACCGTTGATCACCGGCACGGTCGCGACGCGGGCGAACCGCTCCACGTCTTCATGGCTGTTGGCGCGGATCATCACCGCGTCGACCATGCGCGACAGCACCTTGGCCGTGTCCTCGACCGGTTCGCCGCGGCCCAGTTGCATGTCGCCGGCGTTGGCGATGATGCCGGAGCCGCCCAGCTGGCGGATGGCGGCGTCGAAGCTGAAGCGGGTGCGGGTCGAGTTCTTCTCGAACACCATGGCCAGGACGCGGTCCCTGGCCGGCGCGTCGGCGTCGACGCGGCCCTGCGGCCAGCCCTTGCGCGCCTGTTTGCGGGCGTGGGCGTCATCCAGGATGGCGCGCAGTTCGTCGGCTTCAAGCCGATAGATGTCGAGGAAGTGACGGACCATCGGCCCCTCCAGATCTGTCAGGGCCTCAGGCCAGCTTGGTCCGCGCGAACTCGCAGGTCTTCTCGAAGCGTTCGACGGCCTCGCGGGCCTCTTCGAGGGTCAGCACCAGCGGCGGCAGGATGCGCACGCAGTTGTCGCCGCCGCCGGCGACCAGCAGACGCTGCTCGTCACGGGCCCAGCCCATGAATTCGCGGTTGTTGGGGACCAGCTTGACGCCGATCAGCAGACCCTTGCCACGCACATCGACGATGACGTCCGGGAAGCGCTCCTTCAGGCCGTGCAGCTGCTGCTTCAGATAGCCGGCGATCTCGTTGACGTGGGCCAGGGTCTCGGGCTTGGACAGTTCGCCGAAAGCCGCCTGGCCGACGGCCATGGCCAGCGGGTTGCCGCCGAAGGTCGAGCCGTGCACGCCCACCGTCATGCCCTTGGCGGCATTGGCCGTGGCCAGGCAGGCGCCGATGGGGAAGCCGCCGCCCAGGGCCTTGGCGATGGCCATGATGTCCGGGGTCATGTCGGCCCATTCATGGGCCCACAGCTTGCCGGTGCGGCCCATGCCGCACTGGACCTCGTCGAAGATGATCAGCACGCCGTTGGCGTCGGCCATCTCGCGCATCCAGCGCAGGTCCTCGTCCGGGGTCGAACGGCAGCCGCCCTCGCCCTGCACCGGCTCCAGGATGATCGCGGCCGTGGTCGGATTCTCGAACGCCGCCTTCAGCGCGTCCTTGTCGCCCCACACCAGCTGGTGGAAGCCCTCCATCTTCGGGCCGAAGCCTTCGGTGTAGGACGGGTTGGCGGCAGCGTTGATCGCGCCGTAGGTGCGGCCGTGGAACGAGCCGTCGAAACCGTAGATGTCGATCCGCTCGGGATTTCCGTTGGCGACGTGATGCTTGCGCGCCGTCTTCAGCGCGCACTCGACCGCCTCGGTGCCCGAGTTGGTGAAGAAGACCACGTCGGCGAACGACTTGGCGCACAGGTCATCGGCCAGGGCCTCCTGGCCCGGGATGCGGAAGATGTTGGAGACGTGCCACAGCTTGCCGGCCTGTTCGGTCACGGCGGCGACCAGCTTGGGGTGGGCGTGGCCAAGGCCGTTGGTCGAGATGCCGGCGACGCAGTCCAGGTATTCCGTGCCGTCCGTGGACCACAGACGCGCGCCCAGACCACGCTCCACCTCCAGCGGCGCGCGGTTGTAGACACCCATCAGATGTTCTTGGGACACGGGACTGGACCTCCAAAAGCGATACGGCCCCGTCGCGAGGCGCGACGGAGCCGGTAAAAAGGGTCTGGCCTTGTCGGACGCGCGCCGGGGTTAGTCAACACCACGCGGAGCCGCGCCGCGCCTTACCGATCCTTAAGTTGCCGCCGGGCCTCCGGGCGGAAACGGTAGCGCCGGCTGGAGCGGAGACGACCACCTTGAAAACGGAACTGATCGCCCTCGGACTGGCCCTCGCCGCCATCCCGGCCGTCGCCCATGCCCAGACGGCGGCGCCGCGCTTCGAGCCCGGCCCCTGCGCGGTCGAGGTGGCGCCCGACGAGCGCATCGACTGCGGCGTGCTGGTCGTGCCCGAGAACCGCGGGCGTGCCGACAGCCGGATGATCCGCCTGCCCGTTCTGATCTTCCGCAGCCGCGCCGAGACGCCCGCCAACGATCCGGTGATCTTCCTGACCGGCGGGCCCGGCAACAGCGCGCTCTCGGGCCAGCGGTCGGGGCGGAGCAATCCTTTCCTGGAACTGCGCGACCAGGTGGTTCTGGAGCCGCGCGGGGCCAAGCTGGCCCAACCTGCGCTGGAGTGCCCGGAGATCAATGCGCTGAAGGGCGTGATCACCGCCGAACGTCTCCGCGGCGTAGAGGCCGACGCCCGGCTGACGGCGGCGGCCACGGCCTGCCGGGCGACGCTGGTCGCGGGCGGCGCCGACCTGAACGGCTACAATTCGGCGGAGGCTGCCGACGACATCGAGGCCCTGCGGGTCGCCCTGGGCTACGACAGGGTCAATCTCTACGCCCTGTCCTACGGCACACGGCTGGCGCTGACGGTCGCGCGGCGGCATCCGAGCTCGGTCCGCGCCATGGTGCTGGACTCCGTCCTGCCGCCCGAAGTCGGCTACGACGAGGCCGCGACGGCCAATACCTGGCGCAGTCTGAACGCGGTCTTCGACAACTGCGCGGTTGATCCCGCCTGCAGCGCCGCCTGGCCCGACGCCCGCGAGGCTTTCCGCGCCCTTGTCGCGCGCGGCGAGATCGATGCGGTGACGGGCGTGGGTCTGGCGTTGCAGGATCCCCGTCTGATCCCCCTGATCCCCCGCGCGGTCGGATCAGCCGCCGACGGGCGGCCGGAGGAACTGGCCGGATGGATCGCCCGCGCCCAGGGCCCCTCCGGCTTCACCTGGGGCCTGCGGCTGTCGGTCTGGTGCTCGGAAGAGGCGCCGTTCGAGGCGCCCGAGCGGATCGAGGCACAGGTCGCCGCCGACCGGGGGCTGGGCGGCGCCGATTCCCGCGCCGCCTCGGTCGCCATGTGCCGGGCCTGGAACGTAGCGCCGGCCGAAGCGATCGAGAATACGCCGGTGACGTCCGACATCCCGACACTGATCTTCGCCGGCGAGTTCGATCCGAGCACCCCGCCGGACTGGGGCCGACGGCTGTTGGCGCAGATGCCCAAGGCGACCTTCGTGTCGATGCCCGGCCTGAGCCACGGCGCCAGCTTCAACCGCTGCGGCGGCATGATGGCGGTCGCCTTCTTCCGTGATCCGGACGCGGCGCCGGACGTGGTCTGCGCCAACCGGATGCGCGGCGCGGATTTCAGCCTGAGCGCCGCCGCGCCCTAGAGCGAAATCGGTTGACTTGGACGCAGTCCAACTCGGCTCAGATTTCGCTCCAGTTTAATGCTGGACCATTTTTTGGATTCAGGTCGATCCGACCTGAAGCGAAAATGGTCCAGGGCTCAGCTCTTCAGACGCCAGCCCGACTTGAACACGCGCCAGCAGGCGTACGACATGATCAGGGTCAGCACCGCGCTCATCGCGACCCCGATCCAGAGGTTGCCCTCGGCGTGGCCGATGAAGCCGAAGCGGAAGCCGTCGATCATGTAGAAGATCGGGTTCCAGTGGCTGATGGTGGCGAACGGCTCGGGCAGGTTGTCGACCAGGTAGAAGGTGCCGGACAGGAAGGTCATCGGCATGATCAGGAAGTTCTGGACCGCCGCCAGCTGATCGAATTTCTCGGCCCACAGGCCGGCGAAGACGCCCAGCATGCCCATCAGCAGAGAAGCGGTCAGGCCGAACCACAGAATGGCGAAGAGGTTGGTGACGCCCAGCTTCGCGAACGGCAGCACGCAGATGGCGGTCACCAAGCCCACGGCGATGCCGCGCGTCGCGGCGCCCAGCGAGAAGCCGATGGTCAGCTCCAGCGGGCTGAGCGGCGGGGTCAGGAAGTCGGTCGCCGTGCCCATGATCTTGGCCTGGATCAGGCTGGACGAGGCGTTGGCGAAGGCGTTGTTCAGGATCGCCATCATGATCAGGCCGGGGGCGACGAATTCGGCGAAGGGCGTGCCGTCGATCGGCGGGCGCGATCCCTTCAGCGCCACCACGAAGACCAGCATGTAGAGCAGGGTCGTGACCACAGGCGCGGCCACGGTCTGGGCTCCGACCTTCCAGAAGCGACGAACCTCCTTGAGATACAGGGTCTTCACCCCTTCCCAGTTGACGCCGTTGTAGCGGCGCGGCTGCGGGAGCCCGGGCGGGCGCGTGGAGGCGAGATCGGTCATGGGGCGCAGATGCGGCGGGCGGCGGCGCGACGCAAGAGGCAGCGGGGCGGGAAGTGATTAGTGGCTAGTGATTAGTGGTTGGCTGAGGCCGGCCGCAGCGCTGCACCGGCCGCGCGCCCAGCGCCCGCGGCGGCAAACCACTAATCACTAACCACTAATCACTCTCTTGCACGGTCTCACCCGTGAGACCCGCCTTAACCATACTAGATGTGGTTCCTGTGGACGGACCAATTCCCACATATTGCGCCTTTTAACAGGTGGTTTACGATTAGGAGTAGGTCAGGACCCCCGAGGGGGCGGTTCGACCCCATATGTTGAATCCCCGGAGGCGATCATGACCGCAGGCTGGACCGAAGACCGCGTCGGCGCACTGAAGAAGCTGTGGCTGGAAGGCCAGTCGGCCAGTCAGATCGCCAAGCAACTGGGCGGCGGCGTGACCCGCAACGCCGTGATCGGCAAGGTGCACCGTCTGGGCCTGTCGGGCCGCGCCGCGCCGTCGCAACCGGCCCGCGCCACCTTCCGCCCGTCGCGTCCGCGCCCCGCCGCGCAACCGACCCAGGCGCCGTCGGCCCCGCGCCGTATCGAGGCCGCCCAGCCGCGCGCCGCGGTTCCGGTCGCCCCGACCCCGGCGCCGATCCCCGACCTGCCCGGCACGGCCACGGTCATGACCCTGGGCGCCCACATGTGCAAATGGCCGATCGGCGACCCGTCCTCGACCGAGTTTAGCTTCTGCGGCCGCCGCGCCTCGGAAGGCGTCTACTGCATGGAGCACGCCCGCGTCGCCTACCAGCCGCAGGTCCGCAAGGGCGGCAAGGACGGCGCCAGCGAACTGGCCCGCAGCCTGCGCCGCTATATCTAGGTCGCATTGACCTGACCAAGGCGGCTCGCTCCACCCGGCGGGCCGCCTTTTTCTTATCCAGCCACATGGCTGTCACGAATGGCCCCTAGAGGGGCCGCCGTCCGCTCCGACGCCGCGCCCGCCGCGGCGATGGAGCAGGGGGCGGGGCTGCGGTTATCCGGGTTGACGCAGCCCCTCACCCTCCCCTCTCAGACCGAGGCGATGACAGGTCCCGCGATACGGGCCTGCCGCCGACGGCGCTTTCCGATCTTCGCCAGCAGCACGACGCCGATCAGGGCGATCAGCCCGCCGGTCGCCGTGCGTCCGGCGCCCGGCCCCGAGACGAGGGCGTGCACCAGGCCCGCCCCGGCCAGCAGCACGGCCCAGGGCCGCAGCGGCCTGGCGGACGCCCGCCCCAGAGCGCTGAAGAAGATCCAGCCGATCGGCGCGAGCAAAGCCGCGCCCGCCATCAGATGCCAGCTCCACGGCCCCTCGCCCGACGACCACGACAACGCCGCCAGAACCATCTCGGCGACCACGATGACCGGCAGCATCAGGGCCGCGACGGCCAGCGACGCCGGAACCGGCTTGTCGCGCGGACGGACCGGCGCGGCGACCGGGCTGGAGGGCGCCGGGCCCGACCCGCCCCAGTCCTTCAGCCTGGAAACGAAGCGCCGTCCGGCCTCCGACAGGGCGGCGGCCTCCAGCTTGTTGGCCTCGAACAGGATGAAGGGCTCGGCCCAGGGCAGGCCGCAGCGATTGGCCGTGACCTCCAGGGGCCGCAGCAGGTCGGTCAGGGGGTAGAGGTTGCGGCCGCCGGGTTCATAGGCCTGGGCCGTATTGCCGGCAGTGACGGCGACCATGATCGGCCGGCCTTCCAGACGACGCCCCTCGGCCTCGTAGTCGATGTAGAACATCCGCGTCAGGATCAGGTCCTGCCAGGCCTTGAGCAGCGGCGGGGTCGAGTACCACTGCAACGGAAACTGCAGCACGATCCGGTCGGCGGCGAGCAGGCGGGCCACCTCGGCGTCGTCGTCGATCACTCCGTCCGGATAGAGGGCATGCAGGTCAGCGACCTCGACGCCCGGCAGGCAGGCCGCGGCGTTAGCGAGGGCGGCGTTGGCGCGCGAGTTGGCGATATCAGGGTGGAACAGCAGGATCAGGGTCTGGGTCATCGAGAACACCTCCGTGGTTGACGGCAGGGTGTTCGCGAGCGGATGATCAATCCAATGGATAGATCATATCATGGACTATTCGTCTGATGCATCTTCGCTCGGTCGATCTCAATTTGCTGGTGATCCTCGACGCCCTGCTGGACGAGGCGCATGTCACGCGGGCGGCGGTGCGGCTGGGCCTGTCGCAGCCGGCGACCTCCAGCGCGCTGGACCGTTGCCGCGCCCTGTTCGGCGACCCTCTGCTGGAGCGCAGCGGGGCGGGCATGCGGCTAACGCACCGGGCGGAGGCGTTGCGGGCGCCGCTACGGGCGGTGCTGGAAGAGACGCGGGACCTGCTGGCGCCGGTCGACATCCCGCTGGATCAATTGCGCCAGACCGTGCGCTTCGTCGTCGATGACTTCACCACCGGCTTCCTGGCGCCGCCGCTCGTGGCCCGGCTGTGGGAGACAGCTCCCGGCATCGACCTCGTCTTCGAGAGCTGGCGCAGTTCGGAGAATGCGCTGGAAGCGCTGGAGCGCGGCGATGCGGACTTGGCCCTGTCGGTCTTCCCGCGCGTCGAGCCCGACTTCCGCCGCGAGCTGCTGGGCGAACAGACCTATGTCGTGTCCATGCGGCGCGACCATCCCGCCGCCCGGGGTTTCGATCTCGACCGCTGGCTGGCCTGGCCGCATGTGCTGGTCTCGGGGACCGGCCAGACGCGGGGCGCCCTTGACGCCGCCCTGGCCCGGCTGGACCGGGTGCGGCGGGTGGCGGTCACGGTCCCCGGCTTCGCCCTGGTCCCGTCGCTGCTGGCCGCGACGGACCTGATCGCCATGTTGCCCAGCGGCGTGGCGGCCACGCTGGGCCACGCGCATGACCTGGTCTTCTTTCCCCCGCCGATCCCGGTGGAAGGGTTCCCGCTGCATCTGGCCTGGCATCGGCGGCGGGCCCACGACCCGGCCATCGTCCATGTCGCGGATCTGGTGCGCGAACTCACGCAGGAGCTGTTCGCCCGGCCGGGCCCTAGTTCAGCACCCGCCGCTCACCCGGCACATCCAGGCTGAAGGCGGGAATGGCGGCCTCGAACATCCGGCCCAGGTCGTCAACCATGGAATAGCCGCCGACCATGGAGCCCGACGGCGTGCCCAGCGGACAGCCGGAGGCGTAGGAATAGCTGTCGCCCGGCTGGATCGTGGGCTGTTCGCCGACCACGCCGGGACCGCGCACCTCCTCGGTGTGGCCGCGCGCGTCCGTTATCAGCCAACGGCGCGCCACCAGCTGCACCGGCGAGGGCGACAGGTTCACGATCTCGACCTGATAGGCCCAGACCCAGCGGCCCGCGACGGGGTCCGACTGGCCCGCCAGGAAACTGGGCCGGACGCGCACCACAATGCCTTCGGTTTCAGCTTCGTAGGCGGGGCGGTCGTGCATGCGCGAATGGTCCCTGAACCCAGACGCGCGTCAAGCGGAACCGTGGCTCATCCGACCGACGAGACGGGAGAGACAGGCCGCAAATTCGTGTAAGCGGGGAGGCATGACGTCATTCATTGCTCCCCGTCCGGGCATCCTGCCCGCCCAGTCCATCGAAGCCCTGATCGCCGGCGGCGCGATCGCCTCGGACACCCCCTTCGACGCCGACCAGGTGCAGCCGGCCAGCCTGGACCTGCGCCTGTCCTCCGTGGCCTGGCGTGTGCGCGCCTCCTTCCTGCCCGGTCGGCGCAACGTCGAGGACCGCATCGCCGACGTGGCCATGCACACCATCGATCTGTCCGCCGGCTATGTGCTGGAAAAGGGCTGCGTCTACATCGCCAAGCTGCAGGAACGACTGAGCCTGCCCAAGGGCCTGATCGCCCGCGCCAATCCCAAGAGTTCGACCGGCCGCGTCGATGTCTTCGTGCGCCTGCTGACCGACCGCGGCGGCAGCTTCGACGACGTGGACGAGGGCTATGAAGGGCCGCTGTATCTTGAGATCGCGCCCCAGACCTTCTCCATCCTGGTGCGCCCGGGCACCCGCCTGAACCAGTTGCGCCTCAAGGCGGGCGAACCGCCCAAGCTGGAGACCCGCTCGGTCGGCGTTGAATTGTCGGGCGGCGAAAACGGCATCGTCGGCTTCCGCGGCCGCCGTCACGCCGGGGTGGTCGACCTGGACCACATCGACGGCCACGACCCGAAGGATTTCTGGGAGCCGCTCACCCTGCGTCGCGGCGAACTGCTGTTGGATCCGGGCGAGTTCTACATCCTGGCCTCATCGGACGACGTCGAGATCCCGGTCGACCAGGCCGCCGAGATGACCCCCATTGATCCGTCGGTGGGCGAATTCCGCGTCCACTACGCCGGCTTCTTCGATCCGGGCTTCGGCACGGACGAGGCGCACGGCGCGGGCTCCAAGGGCGTGCTGGAGGTTCGCACCCACGACACCCCCTTCCTTCTGGAGCACGGCCAGATCGTCGCCCGGCTGGTCTACGAGCCCCTGACGGAACGCCCCTCGCGCCTCTACGGCGAGAGCGGCAGCCACTATCAGAGCCAGGGGCTGAAGCTGTCGAAACACTTCCGGCCCTGGGGCTGATTTAGGGGCGAGGGGCGAGGTTACGCCGCCTTCTGCCTCGACCCTCGACCCTACGAGAGCTTGTCCGCCTTCCTCAGTCCCGGGAACATCGCCGCCCAGGCGCCCGTGGCGACCAACGCGCCGACACCGCCGAAACAGGCCGCGCCGACCGCGCCGAGGATCCGGACCATCAGGCCGGAGTAGGCCTCGCCCAGTTCGTTCGACGCGCCGATGAACAGCATGGACACCGAGCTGACCCGGCCGCGCATGTGGTCGGGCGTGGCCAGCTGGATCAGGGTCTGGCGGATGTTGACGCTGATCATGTCCGCCCCGCCGCCGATGAAGAGGGCCAGGCCCGACAGCCAGACGATCTTCGACAGCCCGAAGGTCAGGGTGCACAGACCGAAAACCGCCACCGCCGCGAACATCCAGCGGCCGCCGTGCTTCACGATCGGATAGCGGCTCAGATAGATGGCCACCGCCATGGCGCCGACGCCGAACGAGGCGCGCAGCAGGCCGAAGCCTTCCGGCCCGACATGCAGGATGTCGCGCGCGAAGATCGGCGTCAGCAGGGCCACGCCCGCCAGCAGGACGACAACGAGATCCAGCGAGATGGCGCCCAGCACGATCTTGGTCTGCCAGACATAGGCCAGCCCTTCCTTCACCGATTCCAGCGGCGACAGCTTGCCCTCGACCGGCGCGGGCTTGCCGCCGGTCTTGATCAGGATGAAGGCGGCGACGGCCAGCAGGAACATGCCCAGCGACACCGCATAGGCCAGCGGCACATTGACCCCGACGATCACTCCGCCCAGCGCCGGGCCGGCGATGGCGCCGGTCTGGAAGGCGATGGACTGGGCCGCGATGGCGGGCGGCAGGGCCTTGCGCCCGACGACCATGGGCAGGAAGGCCTGACTGGCGGGCGCCAGGAAGGCCCGCGCCGCGCCGAAGACCGCCGCGACGGCCAGCAGGCCCCACAGCGGCGGCGAGCCGTGAAGGGCCATGGCCAGGAAGGAGGCCGCGCAGGAAGCCTCGACCAGGATGGAGATCCAGACCGTCTTCTTGCGATCGCGCCGGTCCGCCATGGCCCCGGCGGGCAGGGTGAAGGCCAGCAGCGGCAGGAACTGGCACAGGCCGACGAGACCCAGATAGAGGCTGGCCTCGGCCACCGGATGGTCGCGCCGGGCGATCTCATAGACCTGCCACAGCAGGGCCGACGACTGGATCTGGATCGCCAGCACGGCGACAACGCGGCCGAACCACAGCAGGCGGAAGTCGCGGATGCCCCACGGACTGGCGGGCCCTTCAGGCGGCGGAGGCGGAGCCGGCGGCGTGGGTGAGCCGGCGTCGAGGCTTTCAACGGTCACGTGCGGCGATCAACTTTCGGATAGGGGGTTCCGTCGCGATGGAAATAGCCGGCCTGGTTGAAGACCATGTCGATGTCGGGATAGTCGCCGCAATCCCCGCCCGGCGTGCGCGTGCCCACTTCCAGCAGGACCGCCTCCTCGCCGGAGCGGTTCTCGATCTTGTGGCCGTTCGGCACACCCGCCTTGAACCCTGCGCAGTCGCCGGGACGCAGGATCGTCTCGCCCTCGTCCTCGATCAGGACCACCTCGCCCGAGACGACCCAGACGAATTCGTCCTCGTCCTCATGCCAGTGTCGTTGGCTGGACCAGGCGCCGGCCGGAAGCCGCAAAAGGTTGACCCCGAACTGGCTCAGGCCGACGGCGTCGCCCAGCTTCCAGCGGCGGCGCGGCTTGCAGGGTCCCGCGAATTCCTCGGGATAGCCGGTGCCGTGGCCGGTGGGCGCGTTGTCGATGTCGATCTTCGGCATGGGGAGAGCCTTCTCGCAATCGTCTGAACCCCGTAAAGCACAGGTCCATGAGCGCCGCATCACATCCCGTTATCGATCCTGTCGAACTGACCCGCGACCTGATCCGGATTCCGTCGGTCACCCCGGCCGATGAAGGGGCGATGGATGTGCTGGAGCGGGCCCTGACGGGGCTCGGCTTCACCTGCCGCCGGATGAAATTCGAGGACATTGAAAACCTCTACGCGCGCCGGGGCGCGGCCTCGCCCAACCTCTGCTTCGCGGGCCACACCGACGTGGTGCCGACCGGGGCGACCGAAGCCTGGACCTCGGGCCCGTTCGCGGCCGAGGTGAAGGACGGGGTGCTGTACGGCCGCGGCGCGGTGGACATGAAGGGCGGCATCGCCGCCTGGGTCGCGGCGGTGTCCAAGGTGCTGGCGGACGGCGACGTGCCCGGCTCGCTCAGCTTCCTGATCACCGGCGACGAGGAAGGCCCCGCCCTGCACGGCACCAAGAAGGTGGTCGAGGCGCTGCTGGCCGAGGGCGAGGTGATCGACGCCTGCGTGGTCGGCGAGCCGTCGTCGTCCCAGGCGCTGGGCGACATGATCAAAGTTGGGCGGCGCGGCTCGCTGAACACCTGGATCACGGTGCACGGCAAGCAGGGGCACGTGGCCTATCCCGAGCGGGCGGCCAACCCGGCCCCCGTGATGGCCAGGCTGCTGGCGCGGCTGGACGCCCACGTGCTGGACGAAGGCTACCCGGAGTTCCCGCCGTCGAACCTGGAGATCACCACCATCGACATCGGCAATCCGGCGACCAACATCATCCCGGCGGAGGCGAAGGCGCGGCTGAACATCCGCTTCAACCCGACCCACACCGGCGACGACCTGATCGCCTGGCTGAACGCGGCGGCGGGCGAGGCGCAGGCCGAGAGCGGGCTGCAGATCAGCCTGGAGCACCTGTGCTCGGGCAACGCCTTCCTGACCGAGCCCGGCCCGTTCGTGACGGCGGTGCAGGACGCGGTGGAGGCGGCCACGGGCCGCCGCCCGGTCGCCTCGACCACCGGCGGCACCTCGGACGCGCGCTTCATCCGCGCCATGTGCCCGGTGCTGGAGCTGGGCCTGGTCGGCCAGACCATGCACCAGATCGACGAGCGCGTGCCGACGGCGGAGCTGGAAGCCCTCGCCGTCGCTTATGAACGGGTGATCCTGACCTATTTCGCGCGCGGCTGACGCGCGTCAGCGCGCCGCCACGACGATGATCTCCACCCGGTACTCCGGGGCGGCGAGCCGGGACTCGCCCGTGGCCCGGGCCGGCGGATTGGCGGGATCGATCCAATTGTCCCAGACGCTGTTCATCGCCTCGAAGTCGTTGATGTCGGCCAGCCAGATGGTGGCGGAGACGATCTTCGACTTGCTGCTGCCCGCCTCGGCCAGAAGGCTGTCGATCTCGGCCAGGGCGGTGCGGGTCTGGGCGACCACGTCCTCGCCGGGCTCGCCGACCTGACCGGCCAGCCAGATGGTGTCGCCGTGAATGACCGCCTGGCTCATGCGGTCGTCGGAATGCAGTCGCGTGATCATGGGTTCAGGGCCGTTCGAGGAACCGGAGGGCGCTCAATACATGGGTTTTGACCCCCAGCGGCAACACCTTCTCGTTGACGTCGAAGCCGGGCGAATGGTTCGGAGCCGCCGTGGCCGGATCGACGCCGTCGGGCGTGGCGCCCAGGTGGTAGAAGACGCCCGGCACCTCCTGCGACAGGTAGGAGAAGTCCTCGGCCACGGTCGTCGGCGGAGTGGCCGGGTTGACGTTCCCCTCCCCCGCCGCCTCGGTCAGGACCGGCGCCAGCCAGGCCGACAGCTCCTCATTGTTGAACACCAGGGCCGCGTTCTGGCGGACATTGAACTCGGCGGTCGCGCCGTAGTTTTCGGCCACGTTTCCGATCGCGGTGCGGGCGCGGCGGACAAGGTCGTCGCGCTGGGCGATGTCGAAGGTGCGCAGAGTGCCGGACAGCGTCGCGGTGTCCGGGATGATGTTGTAGCGCACGCCCGCGTCGAGGGTGGCGATTGTGAAGACCGTGGGTGTCGTGGTCGGGTCGATGGTGCGGGCGGTCAGGCTGTTGATCGTCTGGACGATGTCGGCGGAGGCCGCGATGACGTCGACGCCCTTCCACGGCCAGGCGCCGTGGGTTTGGCGCCCGTGCAGGACGATGTCGACGCGGTCCGAGGCGGCCATGAAGCCGCGCGGGCGATAGAAGACCGTCCCCGCCCGGCCCGGCACGACGTGCAGGCCGAAGATGGCGTCGGGGCGCGGATCGCGCAGGGCGCCGTCCTCGATCATCAGGGCGGCGCCGCCCTTGGGCTCTCCCGGAGGGGCGCCCTCTTCGGCGGGCTGGAAGATGAACACGACCGTCCCGGCGATGTCGGCCTTCATGCCCGCCAGCACCTCGGCGGCGCCCATCAGCATGGCGATGTGGGCGTCGTGGCCGCAGGCGTGCGCCACCGGCACCGTATTGCCCATGTAGGTTCCGGTGGCGGTCGAGGCGAACGGCAGACCGGTCGCCTCCAGCACCGGCAGGGCGTCCATGTCAGCCCGCAAGGCCACGGTGCGGCCTGGCAGGCCGCCGCGCAGGACCCCGACCACGCCGGTGCGACCGACGCCGGTCCGGACCTCCAGGCCCAGGGCGCGCAGATGCTCGGCGACCAGGGCCGCGGTGCGGGTCTCGGAGAAGCCCAACTCGGGATTGGCGTGCAGGTCGCGGCGCCAGGCGACGACCTTGGGCGTCTCGGCGGCGACGGCGGCCTCGACCCGGGCGAGCGGGACCTGGGCCAGGGCGGCTCCGGCGGAGAGCGCCAGCGCCAGGGCCGAACCGAAGACAAGGCGGCGAATGGTCATGCAGGCGTCCCCCGGGAAATCCGAAGCCGCCACCGTCGCGGACGCGCCGCCCTTGTGCAAGCGTCAGGCGTTCGCCGCCTCCAGCGTGGTCTTCAGGACATCGGCGCCGCGGTCCATCATCTGCTCGACGACGGGGGCCGCCGCGTCAGGCAGGAGGTCGGCGACCCAGACGAAGCGGCAGCGCCCCTCGCCCTCGTCGAAGACCTCGTTGGTGGCGCTGTGGTGGCTCAGGGTCTCGGCGCGGACGCTGTAGGCGAAGCGGCGGCGCGCATCGTCCAGATCAACGATGACCTCGCGCGCCGTCATGCCGTTGCCGAAGGTGACCAGGCGGGCGTCGCCGTCCAGCACCGTATCGACCACGAAGCCGGGAACCAGCCGGGTATGAAGGGCGCCCACGTCGCGAATCGCGTCCCAGACCTGTTCGGCGGGCGCATGGACGATACGTTCGATGCGGATCGAGGCCATGGGCGTCTCCTGTCCTTGTCGCGCGATCCTGCGCCCCGGAAGGCGCAGGGTCTGGCGGGAAACGGACAAGGTCGACGGCCGGGTGACGGGGCCTGCCGCGCGGTCTAGGCTCCGGCGGTGAACCTTCGCTCCCCCGCCTTCGGAATCCTGTTCTCGGTCAGCCTGATCGCGGCGGCGGGCAATATGGCCCTGCAGTCGGTGCTGCCGAACATCGGCCGGGCGTTCGAATTGCGCGACACCCTGGTCTCGGCCGCCTTCGCCATTTCGGCCCTGATGTGGACCCTGGCCTCGCCCTACTGGGCCCGGCTGTCGGACACCCTGGGGCGCAAGAAGGTCATGATGATCGGCCTGTCGGGCTTCGTCCTGTCGATGACCGGCTTCGGCCTGGCGACCACTTCCGGCCTGAAGGGCTGGCTTGGGTTCGGCGTCGCCTTCGTGCTGATGGCCCTGGCCCGCACCATCTACGGCGTCTTCGGCTCCGCCGCCCCGATCGCGGCCCAGGCCTATGTCGCCGACCGGACCACCGCCGAACAGCGCACCCAGGCGATGTCGATGCTGGCCTCCGCCCAGGGACTGGGCACCGTGGTAGGCCCGACCCTGGCGCCGCTCTTCGTCCTGCCCCTGATCGGACTGGCGGGCCCGATGTACGCCTTCGCCGCCATGGGCGCGGTCGCGCTGGTGGTGGTCTGGCGCAGGCTGCCGAGCGGCGAAGTGGCGCGCATCCCCTCGCCCAGCGGCCGCCGCGACCAGACCGGCAAGGGCCTGTGGAAGGACCCGCGAGTCCGCGACTACCTGCTGTACGGCCTGCTGGTGACCGGGGCGCAGGCGGTGAACATCTCCGTGCTGGGCTTCCACATCATCGATGAGCTGGCCGCCACAGGCACGGCGGCGCATGACACCCACCCCTTCATCGCCCTGGCCATGTTCGCCGGCGCGGCCGCGACCCTGCTGGCGCAATGGGGTCTGATCCCTCTGCTGAAGCTGCAGCCGCGCGACCTGATGCGCTGGGGCGCCGGGCTGGCGCTGGCGGGCAATGTGCTGAGCATCGCCTCGCCCGGCTACTATGGCGTGGTCATGGGCTACGCCGTGGTGTCGATGGGGGTCGGCTTCGCCCGGCCCGGCTTCACCGCCGGATCGTCCCTGTCGGTCGGCGCATCCGAACAGGGGACGGTGGCCGGGCTGATGATGTCGCTGGCGGGCCTCAGCTTCCTGGCGCCGCCGGTGATCGGGGTGGCCCTCTATGAGTTCGCCGAGCCCGCCCCCTTCATCGCCAACGCCCTGCTGCTGGCCGCCGCGACGGCGCTCTGTTTCATGAGCCCCCGCCTGCGCGCCGGCCCGGCGGACCTGCCTGACCGGGACGAGACGCCCTCGCCGGAAACCCCGCCCGCCTCGCAACCGGGGCCGGAAGGCAACCGCTGATCACCGGCGCCCTTTTCCCGTCCTGAAAGCCGTGCCAGACGGGGTCCATGGATATCGCCAAGATCGAAAAACGCATCGGCATTCGCGCCTCCACGGACAAGATCTGGGAGGTCGTCTCGAACCTGTCCGGCTGGGATCAGTGGAACCCGATCGAGACCGGGGTCGAGGGAACCATCGCCTTCGGCGGCGAGATCACCCTGAACGAAGCCATCGAGGGCCTGCCCGAGCGCCGGGTCGTCGGCCGCGTCGGCGAATGGCAGCCCTACGCCCAACTGGTCTGGATGGAGAACCGGGGCCTGTGGTTCCGGTCGATGCGCTATTTCGAGATCGAGGAGCTGGAGCCCGGCAGCTGCATCGCCGCCAACGGCTTCCTGTTCACGGGCCTGCGCGGCGAGCTGTTCTTCGACAAGCAGCGCAAGCACCTGCGCCATTCGGTCGACGCCGTGGCGGAAGCCTGGAAGACCGCGGCCGAGAGCTAGGCGTCAGCCGCCTCGCGGTTGACCCTGGTCAACCGCCCTTGGCCATCGTGTCCTGGATGCTGATGATCGCCGGCGTCAGGATGACGATGAACAGCACCGGCAGGAAGAACAGGATCATCGGCACGGTCAGCTTGGCCGGAAGGGCCGCGGCCTTCTTCTCGGCCGCCGACAGGCGCATCTCGCGGTTTTCCTTGGCCATGGTGCGCAGCGCCGCGCCCAGCGGCGTGCCGTAGGTCTCGGCCTGGGTCATGGCGGTGGCGACCGACTTCACCCCCGGATGGTTGGTCCGCTTGGCCAGGCCTTCGTAGGCCATGCGGCGGTCGGGCAGATAGCTGAGCTCGGCCGACAGCAGGGTCAGTTCCTCGGCCAGGTCGATGGACGAGCCGCCGATCTCCTGGCTGACCTTCTGGATCGCCGACTCGATCGACATGCCCGCCTCGACGCAGATCAGCAGCAGGTCCAGGGCGTCGGGGAAGGCCTGCATGATCGAGGTCTTCCGCTTGGAGATGCGGTTGGCCAGGAAGATGTTCGGCCCATAGAAGCCGACCACCGCGGAGACCATGCAGATGGTCACCCGCATCATCACCGGCAGGCCGAAATCGTTGAAGACGAACAGGTAGAAGACCGACACCGCCAGGAAGATGAACGGCATCGAGAAGCGGAAGAAGTAGAAGGTCGTCAGCGGCTTGGGCCCGCGATAGCCGGCCTGGGCCATCTTGTCGGCGACCTTGGGGTCCTCCAGCAGTTGGGTCAGGTTCAGCCGTTCGACGACGCGCTTCTTGAAGCCCTCATCGCTGTGACGCAGGCCGCCCGGGCCGGTGGCGATGGCCTGGCGCGAGCGGCGCTTCAGCTCTTCGCGGCGAACCGCGACGGCCTTCATGCGCGTGTCGAGCTTCGCTCCGCCGCCGAACGAGCTCACCAGGGTGACGATGGTGGCGAAGACCAGCACCCCAACCAGAATGCTGAGGATGTTGGCGGGTTCGGTGAAGAAGGGGATGAGGCCCGGCATGTCTGGTCCTCAGAACTTGAACGAGATCATCTTCTTCATCACGAAGATGCCGAAGCTCATCATGAGGACCGCCACCAGAAGCATGAACTGCCCTCTGGGGTCGGTGAAGAGTTTGGCCATGTAGGCCGGGGTGGTCAGGCTGACGAGCACCATCACCGCCGGCGGCAGCGAGCCGATGATGCCGGCCGAGGCGGTGGCCTCCGACGACAGCGCCTTGATCTTCTCGCCCATCATCTTGCGCGCCCGGAGCACGGTCGTCAGGTTCGACAGGGCCTCGGCCAGGTTGCCGCCCGTCTTCTGCTGGATGGCGATGACGATGGCGAAGAATTTCAGCTCCGGCGTCGGCATCCGCTCGTACATCTTGTCCAGCGCCTGGGGCAGGGTCAGGCCGACGCCCATGCCCTCGACCAGCTTCTGGAACTCCGGTCCCAGCGGCGCGGGACTCTCGCGGGCGATGATCTTGAAGCAGTCGTGCACCGGCAGGCCCGATTTGATGCCGCGCACGATGACGTCGACGGCGTCGGCGAAATGGCTGGAGAATTTCTTCATCCGCCGCTTGCCCAGGAAGCCGACCACCCAGCGCGGCAGGCCCAGGCCGATGACGACGGCGGCGCCCAGGCAGATCAGCAGGTTCAGGCCGAACAGCAGCGGCAGCAGGAAGGCGAACACGCCCAGCACCGCGCTGGTGATCCAGAAGGTCCGTACCGAGGTCGACAGGCCCGCCTGCTTCAGCTTGGCGGCCAGACTGACCCGCGCCTTGCGTTCGGCCCGCTCGGACTCCTGAAGCTGCTGCAGGATCTGCTTGCGGCGGGCTTCCGGCGTGTTGGCGGCGGCTTTCTTGGCGGCGCTGACGCTCTGTTTCGGAGCCCCGAAGTTCTGGGCGCGCTTGACCGCGGCGTCGCTGGAATCGCCGCCGCCGACGAAGGCCCAGCCCAGTCCGCCGATGGTGATGAAGGCCAGAACGGCGGCGAGGATCGGAAGCATCAGCCTATTCCGCCGCGTCGAGGGCTTCGGCCAGCTCGCGCTCCAAGCCGTAGTAGCGGGCGCGGTCCCAGAAACGAGGCCGGGCGATGCCGGTCGAGCGGTGACGGCCGACGATCTTGCCGTTCTCGTCCTCGCCGGTGATTTCGTAGACGAACAGGTCCTGGGTCACGATCACATCGCCTTCCAGACCCACCACCTCGGTGATGTGGGTGATGCGGCGCGAACCGTCGCGCAGGCGGGCGGCCTGGACGATGACGTCGACCGAGCCGACGATCATCTCGCGGATGGTCTTGGACGGCAGGCCATAGCCGCCCATGGTGATCATCGATTCCATACGGCTGATGGCTTCGCGCGGGCTGTTGGCGTGCAGGGTGCCCATGGAGCCGTCGTGGCCGGTGTTCATGGCCTGCAGCAGGTCGAACGCTTCCGGGCCGCGAACCTCACCGACGATGATCCGCTCGGGACGCATCCGCAGGCAGTTCTTCACCAGATCCCGCATGGTGATCATGCCCTGCCCCTCGAGGTTGGGCGGGCGGGTTTCCAGGCGCACCACGTGCGGCTGCTGCAGCTGCAGCTCGGCGGCGTCCTCGCAGGTGATGACGCGCTCGGTCGGGTCGATGAAGGCCGTCAGGGTGTTCAGCAGGGTCGTCTTGCCGGAGCCCGTGCCGCCCGAGATGACCAGATTGCATCGCGAGGCGCCGATGACCCCGAGAACGCGCGCGCCCTCGGGGCTGATGGAGGCGAACTCCACCAGGTTCTTCATCGTCAGCTTGTCTTTCTTGAACTTCCGGATCGTCAGCGTCGGGCCATCGATGGCCAGCGGCGGGGCGATGACGTTGACGCGCGAGCCGTCCGGCAGGCGGGCGTCGCAGATCGGGGAGCTTTCATCGACCCGGCGGCCGACCTGCGACACGATCCGCTGGCAGATGTTCATCAGCTGGGCGTTGTCGCGGAAGCGCACGTTGGTCAGCTGCACCTTGCCGCTGACCTCGATGAACACCCGGCCGGCGCCGTTGACCATAATATCGGCGATGTCGTCGCGGGCCAGCAGCGGCTCAAGCGGGCCGTAGCCGAGGACGTCGTTGACGATGTCCTGGACCAGGTGCTCCTGCTCGGCCACCGACATGGAGACGTTCTTGATCGCCACCAGTTCGGCGACGATGTCGCGGATTTCCTCGGCGGCGGCCTTGGGATCAAGCTGGGCCAGCTGGGCCAGGTCGATCGTGTTCATCAGCGCATTGAAGATCGTCGTCTTCGTGGCGTGATAATAGTCCGACTGCTCGCGGACTATCTCGGCGACCTGCTGGGCCTTCTTCAGCTGTTCGAAGCCGGGCGTGGCCTTGGGGCCGGGCCCTGCCGCCTTGGGCGCGGGCGCCGCGGGTTTGGGCCGCGAGGCCAGGGCGTCGAGGCGGTCGGCGGCTTCCGACGGAGGCCGGACCGCGGGCGCCGGACGCGGCGCCTCCATGACATCCACGCCGGCGTCCGGGCCGCCGAAGGCGAAGGCCTGGGTCTGGACGCCCTGCTGGGGTTGGAAACCGGGTTCGGGCGAGGCTTGCACAGGCGCGGGCTGCACCGCGGCGGCCGGACGCATCGCCGCCGGGGCGGGCGTTCCGGGCTGACCTGTACGCTTGCCGAACACGCTCTAGGACTTCTTCTTGAACAGGCCGGAGAACATCGACTTGCCGCCCGCGCCCTTGGCCGCCTTGGGGCCGGTCAGCAGCGGGATTTCCCGGCGCGACACGATCTGGGCCAGGGTCTGGAAGGCCTCGGCGGCCTTGGACTTGGCCCCGGCGTCGAGGATCATCTGGCCGTTGTTGGCCGCCGCGCCGAAGGTCTTGGCGTCGAAGGGAATGATCAGGCTGGGGTGGATGCCCAGGGCGTTGCCGAATTCCTTGGCTGGAATCTCGGGGCGGCCCGGAACGCCGACCTGGTTGAGGACCAGACGCGGCGGGGCGTCGTTGGGACGGCCCTGCTTGATCAGGTCGATCATGTTCTTGGCGTTGCGCAGCGAGGCCAGGTCCGGCGTCGCCACGACCACCACCTCATCGGCGCTGATCAGGGTGCGGCGCATCCACGACGACCAGACGTGCGGCAGGTCCAGCACCACGAAGGGCGCGGTCGAACGGATCTGGGTGGTGACCTCCTCGAAGGCTTCCGGGCTGATGTCCCAGTCGGCGTCGAGGGTGGCGGGCGCTGCGAACAGGCTCAGCTTGTCGGTGCAGCGGACCATCATCCGGTCCAGCAGGACGGGGTCCAGCCGGTCGGGTTGGGTCAGGGCGTCGGCGACGCCGTTCAGCGGGTCCTGGTTGAAGTCCAGGCCGGCGGTGCCGAAGGGCAGGTCGTAGTCGACGATGACCGTATTGGCGCCGATCCGCTCGGACATGGCGTAGGCGGTGTTGTGGGCCACCGAGCTGGAGCCCGCTCCGCCGCGCGCGCCGACGAAGGCGATCGAACGGCCGACGAAGGGCTGGGCCGGATCGGCGAACAGACCGCCGATGGCCGCGATCAGCTGTAGCGGTTGCAGCGGGGCGACCAGATACTCGCTGACGCCGCGGCGCATCAGCTCGCGGAACAGCAGGATGTCGTTGGTGGCGCCGACGACGATGACCTTGGTGCCGGCGTCGCAGACCTCGGCCAGCTGGTCGACTTCCCACAGCAGGGTCTGCGGGTCCTTCAGGCACTCGACCACGATCAGCGGCGGGGTCGGCTCATGCTGATAGGCCTCGACGGCGGCGGCGACGCCCCCAACCCGGATCTGGGTCGTGGCGCGCGACAGGCGGCGGTCCTGGCCGGCGCGTTCGGCGGCGGCCAGGGTGTCCTGCCGCTCGGCGAAGACGTGGATGGCGATGCGCGGGACCGAAACCTCGGCGGTATGGCCGGCGCTGACCGGAGGCGAGAAGGCGGCCTGGGCCCCGGCGACCAGTTCGCCGACGGGGTTGAAGTCGCCGCCGGTCAGGACCGGTTCCGGCAGGGGCGGACGCGGCGCCTGGGGCTGGGGCGACTGGACGGCGGGCGGCGTGAACTGCAGCGGCGGGCGGCGCCCGGCCTCATCGTCCATGATCATCGGCTCGGCGGGGAACGCGCCGGCTTCCGGCTCGACCGCCGGCGCACCCGAAGCCCCCTGGGCGACGTAGCCCATGTCGAGGTCGAACTCGTCGTCCTCGAAGTCGTTGAAAGCGTTGGGGGCGAAGGCGTTGCTCATTGGGGTTTATTCCACGGCCTGGGCGATCGCGCCCTCGACCAGGGTTTCCTGCGGCGCCGAAGCCATTTCGCCCTTGCGGTATTTGTCGAACACGATGGCGGCGCGGCCCGGATCGGTCGGGGTCATGGCGCGGGCGCCCAGGATGTCGCGCGGATCGGCGATCTGGGCAGCGATGTTGGCGTTGATGGCGCAGCCCAGCCCGATCGACGACGCGTTCGAGAAGCGGCCGCCCATGTTGCGCGGCTCGGCGGCGCAGTTCGGGATCACCGCACGAACGGTCTCGAAACCGGCCAGAACGGGCGCCCGGGGATCCGGCGCGTCGTAGCCGAGAACCTCGATGTTCTGGCCCGGGACACCCGCGGCCTCGAGCGCCGAGCGGACGGCCCAGGCCTGGCGCGACGCGACGGGGTCGTCGCCGGACGGAGCCTGCACCCGCACGCGGCCCATGCCGGTCGCGGCGTAGCGGGCCGCCAGGTCGTTCAGGGCGCCCATCTGGGTCTGCGACAGGCCCTCCTCGTGCACCGCCAGGGCGATGCGGTCGAGGCCGGGCTCGACGCGCAGCGAATAGCGCGACAGCGGATTCATCGGCGTCGTATCGACGCCGCCGGTCGAGGCGCAGCCGGCCAGCAGGGCGGCGGCCGACAGGGACAGGAACAGGGAGCGCATCACGGAGACCCTCATTCGATCACATAGCCGACCGGGCCGGACCAGCCGGCTCCGGCGGCGACCACGGCCCCGCCACGGGGCGCATAGTGCTGGTCCAACTGGCCGAACAGCAGGGTCTGGGCGTCGTTGGCGACCTGGAGGCCGTCAGCGGGCGTCTGCATGGTCCCGGCGCCGGTCGGCGAGACGATGTAGGCCTCGATGATGATGACCAGCTCGGTCTCGCCGGAGATGTAGTCGCGCGACCGGAACAGGGCGCCCAGCACCGGCAGATCGCCGAGCGCCGGCAGGGAGTCGATGTTCTGGCGGGTGTCCTCGCGCAGCAGGCCGGCGATCATCAGCGACCCGCCCGAGGGCAGTTCGACCGTGTTCGACGCCCGGCGCACGTTCAGGCCCGGAATGACCAGGGTGCGATCCGCACCGGCCCCCAGGGTGAAGGCGCCGACCTGGGTCAGTTCGGAGACTTCGGTCGACAGCTGAAGCGAGATGCGGCCCGCCGACAGGACGATGGGGCGCACGGCCAGACGCACGCCGTACGGCTTGAACTGGACGGTGATCTTGGTCGAGCTCTCGGTGGTTTCCTGGCCCACCGGGACCGGGAATTCACCACCGGCCAGGAATTCGGCGGCCTCGCCGTTGGCGGTGGTGATGTTCGGCTCGGCCAGGATGCGCACCAGGCCGGCGCGTTCGAAGGCGCGCAGGGCGGTGTTCACGCTGGAGCCGTCGCCGGCGCCGTCCTGGTAGCGGATGATGCCGCCGCCCAGCTGGTTGCCGTTGACCGCGAAGGTCGCGCCCTGGGTCAGCGACAGACCGTTGCCGACACTGGCCAGAACGGCCGTGGCGTCAAAGCCCAGCTGCTTGATGGCGGTGCGCTGGACCTCGACGATCCGGGCACGGACCATCACCTGGTCGGAACCGGCGATGGTCATCATGTTGATGACCTTCTCGGGCGCGGACACGAAAGCGCGGGCCACCTGGCTGGCGCGGTCCGCCTCGCCGGGGCTGTAGACGGTGCCGGTCAGAATGACGCTGTCGTTGACCGCCTCGGCGTGGACGTTGGCGTTCGGCATGACCCGGTTCAGCGTGTCCTGAAGGGCCGAGGTCCCCGCATCGACGCGAACGCGCAGCGACAGGATGGTGCGGCCGGCGCTGTCCAGCACCACCGCGTCGGTCTCGCCCGGCTGCAGGCCGATGATGGTGATGCGGCGCGGCGAGTGCAGCATGGCCTCGGCGACCAGGGGGTTGGGCACGATCACGTCGCGGGCGTCGGCAGGCAGATCGACCGCCATGGACGACCCGCGCGGCAGGCTGATCAGCTGCGACTGCGACCCCATGGCGACGGCGGCCCGGCTCTGGGCCCAGGCCGACGGGGTCGGCGCGGTGGCGACGACCGTGAGACCCGCGAGGGCGATGGCGGCAAGATGCTTCATCGGGCGTTTCATTGGACCACCACAACTTCAGGAGCGCCGCCGCGGTAGACGCGCACCGCGGCGGACTGCCGGGCCGGAGCGGCGACGCGGCCGGACGGGCCGGCGGTGTCGGCATAGGAGCGCAGGACCAGGCTCAGCTCGCCTTCCGACTTGGCGAGGGCCAGGGCCTCGGCGTCGCGGGGGCCGACCTCGAGCGTCGCGGTGGCGCCGATCACGGCCTGTTCGTCATCCCCGGCGCGGGTCGACTGGTCGATGGCCAGGACCTTGATGTTCTGCATCACGGTGGCCGAAGTAAATTTCGCGCGGTCGCCCTCGGCCGCGCCGGCGTTCGCCAGATTGGTCTCGCGGGTCAGGACCACGTCGACGCGGTCGCCCGGAAGGATGAAGCCGCCAGCGGCGGTCTCGACCGTCACCCGGATGGCCATGGCGCGCATGCCGGGCTCCAGATAGGCGGCCATGTAGCCGCTGTCGCCCGCACGGACGATCTTGCGCATGACGATGGGCTCGCCCGCCAGAATGGGTTCGCGAACGACAGAGCCGATGTAGTCGGCCTTGGCGCCGCCGGTGGCCAGGTTGGTCGCGGCGCGGGTCACCGAGGCGACCGCGCCCGCGGGCTTGTCGTCCTCGGCCGGCTGGGCCGGGGCGGCGGTGGCCGCCGCGGGGATCGGCACCGTGCCGTCGGTGATGAAGACCGGATTGACCTCGTCGACCGGCCAGTCCTTCCATTCCATGTCGCCCTCGGCCAGGCGCTGGCCGGGCTGGAGGTCCTTGGCGGCGACCAGGACCTTGGCCATCGGCCGGGACTCGACGGGCGCGGCGGTGGCGACGGCGGCAGGCTGCCCCGAGGGCGAGCCCATGGCGCGAACCACCAGCGCCAGGCCGATGGCGGCCACGGCGGCGATGCAGATCACGATGATACGGGCAGGCTTCATCGACGGTCTCCGGCGGGCCTTCCCGGACGCGTGAATCGGTCCTTCGGCCCCCTACCGTTAACGACCATGCCGGGTGCGGGTTAACGCGGACCTAAGTCGCCCCCAGGCCGGCTTAACCCGCGCTGAAAAGCGCCATCAGGGTCGAGGCCGGATAGGCGAGAAGGGCTCCCGCGGCGATGGCGACGCCATACGGAATGTCGCCCTTGGGCTCCATCAGGCTGACAACCCAGCCGGGTGCGCCGGCCAGATAGGGGCGCGAGTGGAAGCGGGCGAACAGCAGGGCCAGGCAGAACAGGCCGCCCATCACCCCGGTCCACAGCAGGAACATGCCCGATCCCTCCAGACCCAGCCACAGGCAGGCCGCGGCCATCAGTTTGGCGTCGCCGCCGCCGATCCAGCGCAGGGCGAACATGCCGGCGCCGACCAGCAGGGCGGCGAAAGCCACGCCGATGTGGATCGCCAGGGTTGTCAGCGGCAGGCCGACGGCCAGGGCCGCCGGAAAGAAGAAGACGATCAGCAGCAGCGAGATCCAGTTCGGGATCCGCATGGTGGTCAGGTCCTTCAGACCCGCCACGATGACGAGCGCGGGCATGACGCTGAGAAGGATCAGGGAGACGATATCCATGTCCCGTCTTGTGCCACCGACGCGGTTAAGACCGCGTTTCCCAAACGAAAGGGCCGGAGCGTTCCCGCTCCGGCCCCCCATCTTGCAGTCCCGAAGCGCGGGTTAGGCGCCGGCGGTGCCGCCCATGCCGGTCACGACATCGTTGAACTTGGTCTTGATGGTCGTGCCCAGGGCGGTCACGGCCGAAATGATCACAACAGCGATGAGGGCGGCGATCAGGCCGTACTCGATCGCGGTAGCGCCCGACTCGTCGGACATGAACTTCGAAACGAACTTGGTCATCGGATTTTCCCTTTTCCCGCTTGGGATCGACTGTTGAGGCAGTCGGGGAAAGCCGGTCGCCCGCCTTGCCCCCTGAACGAGGGAAAGACTGTACGGCTCAGGTTAAGCTTGAGCATACAAAAGTGTTTACTGTGTCGTTTACCGTACACAGCAATCAACGGACCTTTGAACAAGCAAAAGGGCCGGGGCGTTTCCACCCCGGCCCCTCGCCGGTTTCAAGACGTTGCGTCGGGCCTTAGGCGCCGGCGGTTCCGCCCATGCCGGTCACGACCGAGTTGAACTTGGTCTTGATGGTCGTGCCCAGGGCGGTCACGGCCGAGATGATCACGACGGCGATCAGGGCGGCGATCAGGCCGTACTCGATGGCGGTGGCGCCCGACTCGTCGGACATGAATTTCGAAACGAACTTGGTCATCGGATTTCCCTTCCCCTGCGGGGTCGACTGGTTGCAGCCGGGGAAGCCGGTTTCCCGTCCGCCCCCCCTTGTACTGAGAATATGATGTACGAGCCGCATTAAGCCTGCGCGTACGAACATGTTTACTGACGCGTTTACCTGAATGAGCGGCCCGAAGCCTTTGCGACAGCAGAAGGGCCGGGGCGTTTCCGCCCCGGCCCTTCGCCGGTTTCAAGACGTTGCGTCGGGCCTTAGGCGCCGGCGGTTCCGCCCATGCCGGTCACGACGGCGTTGAACTTGGTCTTGATGGTCGTGCCCAGGGCGGTCACGGCCGAAATGATCACGACGGCGATCAGGGCGGCGATCAGGCCATACTCGATGGCGGTGGCGCCCGACTCGTCGGACATGAACTTCGAAACGAACTTGGTCATGGCTTGGATCCTTTTGGATAGAGGTGTTGCGAGCTAACTGACGAGGGGGGAGCCGGCAGCCCGCTTGACCCCCAAAACGCAGGATGGTTATCGCCCATATCGGTTAAGGCCCGGTCTTCGCTCTTGGTTACTGTCGGATTTACTCTAAAAAACTCCGACGACGTTTGCTGAAGATGGACGGGGCGGGCGTTTCAGCGCCTCTACGGGCGTCATTTCAGACTTTCTTGAGGATTGCCGACGCACTGTCCGGCTCACGCTCACGCGCGCGCCCGTTCATTGGAAGACGTCGCCATGATCCACCCGATCCGCCTCGCCGCTGTCGTCGCCGCCGCCGCCGTCCTGGCCGCGCCGGCGATCGTCGCGGCCCAGTCCGCCAGCCTGAATGTCGAGATCGATCAGGCGCGGCGGGTGCAACTGCGCGGCGCGGCCGGCTCGGTCATCGTCGGCAACCCCCAGATCGCCGACGTGACCGTGGTCGATTCCAACACCCTCTATATTACGGGCAAGGGATACGGCGTGACCGAGGTCATCGCCGTCGATCCGATCGGCCGCACCGTCTTCCAGAGCCAGGTGGTCGTCACCTCGGGCGACGGCGGCGGCCGGGTGCGCGTGTGGCGCGGCGGTCAGGCCACGGAAATGGCCTGCGCCAGTTCGTGCTCGCCCTCGGTGCGCGGGACCTCGGGTTCCACCGCCGAAGCTCCGACGCCTTAAGGCCCGGTGGCGGAGATCAGATCTTCCGGAACGGAGCCGGCCCGCCGTTCACGGCGTGGACCGTCGCGCGCCCGCGAAGGCTCGGCGGCGGTCGAATTCGCCATGGTCGCCCTCCCCTTCTGCCTGATGATGTTCGCCATCCTCGAACTGGGCCTGGTGTTCGTCACCGACTCCGTGCTGGAGAACGCCACCATCGAACAGGGCCGCCTGATCCGCACCGGTCAGGCCAAGGACTCGGGCATGACCGCCGCCGTGTTCAAGTCGGGCGTCTGTGCGCGGATGAGCATCTTCGCCGCCGACTGCCCCGACCGGCTGACCGTGGACGTGCGGGTCATTCCCCAGTTCAACACCACGCCGCCGGATCCCATGGCCGGCGGGACCTTCAGCGAATCCGGCCTGACCTATGCGAACGGCCAGCCCGGCGACCTGGTGCTGGTGCGCTCCTGGTACAAGGTGCCCCTGCTGACCACCTTCATGGCCCAGGGCCTGTCGCGGCTGAAGGACGGCACCGTGCGGATGACCGCGACCACCGCCTTCCGGAACGAACCCGCATGACCCGTTCCCTGTTCAGACGACTGGCCGGCGACGACCGGGGCATTTCGGCGGTGGAGTTCGCCCTGCTGGCGCCCGTGCTGATCGCCTTCTATCTGGGCCTGTCCGAATTCTGTCAGGGCTACATGGCCCAGAAGCGGATGGGCCACGTCTCCGCCGCGGTCGCCGACCTGATCGCGCAGGAAGAGACCGTCACCAAGGCCAATGTGACCGATATCTTCAAGATCGGCTCCCTGATCATGAAGCCGTTCTCGACGACGGCGCTGAAGCAGCGCGTCACCAGCGTCACGCGGACCGGAAACCTGGTGAAGGTCGACTGGAGCCGGGGCGACGGCATGACCGCGCTGCTCAAGGGCGATCAGGTGACCATTCCTTCGGACCTGCTGACCGACGGTCAGAGCCTGATCATCTCCGAGGCGACCTACGACTATGACTCGCCCGCCGATTATCTGATGCCGAACATCACCAAATTCTCGCACACCTACTATCTGCGGCCGCGCGTCAGCGACAAGACGCTCTGCTCGGACTGCTAATCGCCCGTCAGAGCCTCGCGCAGGGCGCGGATCTTGGCTTCGGTCTCGGCCAGTTCGGCGGCGGGATCGCTGTCGGCGACGATGCCCGCCCCGGCCAGGGTGCGGAACCGCCACTCTCCCGACATCCGCTCGAACGCCGCGGTGCGGATCAGCACCGAGGCCGTCATCCTTCCGTCCGCGATGTGGAACAGACTGCCGCACCAGGGACCACGCGGCGGTTCGTGGCCCGCGATGACCTTCATGGCCTGATGCTTGGGCGCGCCGGTGATGGAGCCGGGCGGGAAGGTCGCCTCCAGCAGGTCGGCGGGCCCGACACCCGGTCGCGCCCGCGCCGTCACCGTCGAGACGAGGTGATGCACCGTGGCCAGCCGTTCGACCTCGAACAGCCTTTCCACCGCGACCGAGCCGGGCACGGCCGCCCGGGCCAGGTCGTTACGCATCAGATCGACGATCATCAGGTTCTCGGCCCGATCCTTGGCGCTGGCCTGCAGGTCGTCGGCGAGAGCGGCGTCGCGGGCGGGGTCCGGATCGCGTGGACGGGTGCCCTTGATCGGCCGGGTCTCGATGCGGTCGCTGTCCAGCGTCAGGAACAGTTCCGGCGAGTTGGAGACGATCGCCCGATCGCCCAGCCGCCAGAAGGCGCCGTAGGCCGAGGCGCGGTCGGCCAGCCGCAACAGCACGTCGAACGGATCGGCGCCGGGATGCAGCGCGCCGGTCCAGGCCCGGGCGATATTGGCCTGGAACAGGTCCCCCGCGGCGATACGGGCGACGACGGCGGCGACCGCGGCCTCATAGGCGGCGGGCTGGGCCTCGGGGTTCAGACGGGCGGCGGGCGGCGGCGGGGTGACCGGCTCGGCGGCGGCGGCGAACCAGCCCTGGGCGACGACGGCGGCGGCCCTGGCGGCCTCGACGTCCGCGCCACGCCCGACGGCGAGGACCGTGCGGTCCCGATGATCGAAGACCAGCATCGACGGATAGCGGGCCAGCATCAGGTCGGGCCAGATCGAGGGGCGGGGCCCGGTCGCCGGCCGGGCCCCGGCGTCATAGGCCAGCAGGCCGACCACGCCGTCGGCGAAGTCCCGATCACGCAGACGGTCCAGCCCGGTTTCGACCGTTTCGATCACCACCCGGTCCGGATCGGCGGCGACGAAGGACCAACGCCCCAAAGGCCCGCCGTCGGACAGCAGGGCCAGCGCCCCATCGCGGTGGCGCAGTCCGGCGGCGGCGGCGAGGGGCTCGCGCCACGGCAGGGGTCGCCGCTCGACGGCCCGGAAGGTCACGCCGACAGCCGCTCGCCGATACGGTCGCGCAGGGCCGAATCCACGCCCAGCGCCTGTTCCAGATAGGCGTCGAGCGAACCGTGCCGGTCCTCGATCCCGGCGAAGGCGGTCTCCAGATAGACCGGCTCGACGCCGAGGAAGGCGATGACGGCGTCATGGGCGGGAGCCCGACCCGTCACCTTCTCCAACTGACGCGCCACCTTGGGGGCCATGCCTTCCAGATCCACGGCGGTGTTGGTCAGCATATAGTCGGCGATCAGGTCGTCGTGATGAACGCCGAGCAGATGGTGGGTCAGGGCCGCCAGCGTGCCGGTGCGATCCTTGCCCGCCGCGCAGTGGATCAGGACCGCGCCGTCACCCTCGCCGAGCGCCCGGAAATAGCGGGCGAACAGGTCCAGGTGGGCGGGCTCGTACGGCAGGGTGCGGTAGACGCCGGTCATGAAGGTCCGGCCCGCATCAATCGTCAGGTCCGAGGTCTTCAGGAAGGTGATGTGCGGGGCCTCGCCGTCGGGACCGAGATCGCTGTCCAGCACCTGGCCGGTCCAGCCGGCCGGCCGCTTCGAGGGCTGGTCCCGGCGCTCGCCGGGGCGGCGCAGATCGACGATCGTGCCGATGCCGAGACCGCCCAGCCGCTCCAGGTCCGCGTCCGAGACCCGCGCCTGATGGGCCGAGCGGAACAGGCGGCCGGTGGCGATCCGGCGGCCCGCGGCGGTGTCGTAGTCGCCGTAGTCGCGGAAATTGTCGAGGGCGTCGAAGCGGTGGATGCGGTCCGTCATCCGTCCCGTCTAGCCCCTGACACGGGTCGCGTCACGCCTTCCCGACAAGGCCCTGCATGGTGTCGAGATAGGCCACGAAGGCCTTGCGTCCGGCGGGCGTCATCGAGGCTTCGGTCAGGGGCTTGCGCCCCTCGAACCGTTTGTTGACCGCCACGAAGCCGGCGTCCTCAAGCTTTCGCAGGTGGACGGACAGATTGCCGTCCGTCGTCTGCAGCCGGGTCTTCAGGGTGTTGAAGTCGGCGCTGTCGATCCCGGCCAGCACCGCCATGATGCCCAGCCGGACCCGTCCATGGATGACGTCGTCGATCCGGTTGATGTCGAACTCGTCAGCCATGGATCAGGCCGACTTCGACTGGCGCATCAGCAGGAAGCCCGGCAGGGCCATCAGCAGGAACAGGGCGGCGGCGTAGGCGAGATAGATCGCGGCCGAACCGGCGAAGAGGCCCATCAACGGGGCGGACAGGAAGGAGCCGACCGCCAGCACCAGCAGCGGGCGGGACTTCAGCATGGCGGCCGTGACGGCCCAACCCATGCCGTAGAAGACCATGACGATCGACGGCACCAGCCAGAAGATCATCCCGTTCTGATCCGCCCCCAGGCGGACGCTGACCATGGTCATGGAGGCGAAGAGGGCGAAGATGCCCCAGCCGACCGCCGACCAGACCGTGCCGATGGCGCGCTGGGCGCCGGTGCGGACTCCCCCGGCCCGGTGCAGGCGGATGCTGATGGTGAAGCAGACGACGAGGAAGACGCCGGTGGCGATCAGCCACTCGATCCCGGCGGCGGCGTACTGCGGCAGGATCAGCCCGGTCATATGGGCCCAGTGAACCAGGCTGGTGACGCCGTAGATGAGGCCGGCGGCCAGCAGGATCGAGGCTCCGCGCATCGGGCCGGTCCCGTTCTCCTCGGCCAGCTGGCGCAGCCAGGCGATGTCGGCGGGGGCGTTGTCTGAGTCGGTCATGAGGGTCATTTCTTTCAGGCCTTGCGGCCGGACGCCAGCCAGGCGCCGGGGATGAGGACGAAGGCGAACAGAGCGGCGGCGTAGACGAGATACTGCTGGGGCGTTCCCAGTACCGAGACCGCGCCGCCGACAGCGCAGACGGCGCCGAGCGCCGGGGCCATCATCCAGCCGCGGCGGCCGCGAACGGCGGCCGTGGTCCAGGCAACGGCGTAGAGGCCGATGCCGACGGGCGTCATCCAGAACATGGTGGTGAAGTCCTGCCGGACGAAGGAGACGGCCAGCAGGGTCAGGGCCGCGCCGATCATGGCGGCGATGCCGAAACGGGACCAGACGGCGGCGCGGCGCCCGTTGTCCCCGCCGATGCGGCGCAGGCGGGCCAGGGCGAACAGGAAGACGCCCACCGTGATCGGCCAGCTCAGCGAAAGGACCGCGGGGTGAAGATGCAGCAGGCCGCTCTGGACGCCGTACTGGAACAGGTTGGCCAGGCCGAAGGCGGTCCCGGCGAGAGCCAGCACGCGCCCGGCGGCGACGGCGAGCGTCGGCGAAACGTGATCGGGGGACGGGGCGAGGACGGCGGCGGTCATGGGGAGGAAGTCCGGTTGCGATGAAGCCGGTGTAGATGACTAACTTTGAAATGTAAAGTACTTCGCTTGCGCCAGAAAGTGAGCGCTTGCCCGCCCCCCCTCTCCACGACACAACGGCCTGATGAGCACCAGCTACAATCGCATCGCCTATGAGGCGCTGGAGGTCTGCAACGGCGTGACCATGGCGTCCGTCGAGGGCGCATTGGCTCGGGCCGGACTGTCGCCCGGCGCCTCGGCGGCCGACGTCGGGACCGGGAACGCCGGAGTGGCGATCCGAATGGCGCAGGCCTTCGGTCTGGACGTCACGGCGATCGAGTATGACCCGGTGATGGCCGGTCTGGCGCGGGAGCGGATCGCCGCCGCCGGGCTGGATGACCGGGTCCATCTGGCCGCCGGCGCGGCGGCGGATGTGCTGGCGAACCTGCCCCCGCTCGACCTGATCACCGCCCTGGGAACCACCAACGTCAACGGCGAAGGCCGGCCGACGCCCGAGGCCGGTTTCGCCTTTCTGAAGTCCCGACTGAAGCCGGGCGGATGGCTGCTGTGGGGCGATCTGGTGTGGATCGCCGAACCGCCCGCGCCGTTGCGCCAGATCGCGGAGGCAACCAATCAGTACACGGATGATGCAGGCTGGAAACACGCAGCCCAGGCGGCCGGGTTCCAGACAGTCTGGTCCGAAGTCTCGCCGCGGGCCGTGTTCGACGCCTATGCGGCGGCGGCCGACACGGCCGCGCGGGACTGGCTGGCGGCCCATCCGGACGCGCCCGAGGCCGCGACCGTGCAGGCCGCCGCCGATCGGGTGAAGATGGTGCTGGAGTTCGGCCGGCCGTTTATCGGCTTCGGCCTGTACCTGCTGCGCGCCTAGGCCGTCCGGATGATCCCGTTCGTCGCCTGAACCGGCCACGGCGTCAGCCGCCCGCCCGCGCATGGACCGCCGGTGCATTCGCCGGTCAGGGGCTCGAACACCGCCCCGTGCCAGCCGCACAGGATCAGGGAGCCGTCCGGCGTCAGATAGCGATCCAGCTCGATCGCCAGCGGGAAACCCTGGTGGGGACAACGGTCGACATAGCCCGCGACCTGGCCGTCCTTGCGCACCACGAAGCCATGGAAAAAGGCCTCGCCGATCTGCAGCACAAAGGCGCGCGAGCCCGGGTCGGCGATGTCGGCCTCGGCGCAGAGGGCCACATTCGGCGGCGTCTTCCAGACCCGCTTGCGTTCGGCTTGGGAAGCGTCCGTCACTAGTCGCGCTCGACCTTGAGCGGACGGGACAGCAGGTTGTCGATGACCTCGTCCACCGTGGTCTCGCCGTTCAGCAGGGCGGCGACGGCGAGTGAAATGGGCATGTCGACGCCCATCTTCGTCGCCAGTTCGCGCACGGCGGGGGCCGACTCATAGCCCTCGGCGACCGACCGCTTGCCGGCCAGCGCCTGTTCCACGGTCTGGCCCTGCCCCAGGGCGAGGCCCAGGCTCATGTTGCGCGACTGCGGGCTGGAGCAGGTCAGGACCAGGTCCCCGAGGCCGCACAGGCCCGCGACCGTCTCGGCCTGCCCGCCCAGCGCCACGCCCAGGCGGGTCATCTCGGCGAAGCCCCGGGTGATGATGGCGGCGTGGGCGCTGCGGCCCAGCCCCTTGCCCTCGCTCATGCCGCAGGCGATGGCCAGTACGTTCTTGATCGCTCCGCCGACCTCGGCGCCGATCAGGTCGGTCGCCAGATAGGGGCGGAAGCCCGGGGCCGACAGGGTCAGCATCAGCTCCTCGCCAAGCGCCTCGTCGGCGCAGGCCAGGGTGACGGCGCTGGGCAGGCCGCGCGCGACCTCGCCCGCGAAGCTGGGGCCCGACAGGACGGCGGCCGGCGCGGCGGGAATGGTCTCGGCCAGGACGTCGGTCATCAGCTTCAGCGAGCCGCGCTCGATGCCCTTGGAGCAGAGCACGATCGGCACGCCGGGCCGATGGTGGGCGGCGAAGGCGGCCAGGGTCGAACGCATGTGCTGGGCGGGCGGCACGGCGAGAATGACGTCGCAGGACGACAGGTCGGCCAGTTCGGTCGTGACGGAGATATGGTCGTCCAGGATCACGCCCGGCAGGAAGGCCTCGTTGATCCGGCGCTCGCGGATGCTTTCGACCACGTCCGGCTCACGCGCCTGCAGCAACACGTCCAGCCCGGCCCAACCCGCGACCTGGGCCAGGGCGGTGCCCCAGGCGCCGGCGCCGATCACCCCTGCGGTGCGAAATTCCATAAAGCCCACCGTATGTATTCAACGCCCTCTATGGGACGAGAGGTCTCCAATTGCCAAGCCGCGACCGCGTTCCGGATGGCCAAAGCTTCATTTGCCCGGTCCTCCGCGCCCTGCCAGATCTGGCGAATGGACAGGCGGGCGCAAGGGATCGGGATGCGGAAACGTCATGCAACGGGACTCGGCGCCATGGCCGCCTGCGTCATGGCGCTCCTTGCGCCACCGGCCCTCAGCCAGGACGTGACCCTGACGCCGACCCCGGAAGGGGTCTCGGCCCACTATCGGCTGACGGCGCCGACGGGGCGGTTCGGGTTCGCAGATCCCGGGGTCGCGCGGAGCGACTGGAGCCCCCAATCGCCTATGCGATCACCGAAGCCCCCACGCCGGCCCTGAACTAGGCCTTGGCGCCCTTGCGGCCCGGCTTGTGGGCCGGATCGGCGAGGGCCTTCTGTTCGTCCAGCGGCCAGCGCGGCCGGGCGGCGGTGTCGATGTCCGAGGTCAGCCCCTTCCGCAGCCGTTCCGCGCCGGCGAGGGCGATCATGGCCGCGTTGTCGGTACAGTAGGCCATGGGCGGAGCGAGGAAGGCGAATCCGTTCTTCGCCGCCACCGCTTCGAGCGTGGACCGGATCGTCCGGTTGGCCGCCACCCCGCCCGCGACGACGAACAGGCGGTGTTCATGCAGGTCCGCATAGTCCTTCAGCGCCCGGTCCGAGCGCTCGGCGAGCTGGCGGGCAATGGCGGTCTGGACGGCGTCGGCGAGGTCGGCCTTGTCCTGGTCGGTCTCGCAGGTCGCGGCCAGGCGCGAGGCGGCGGTCTTCAGGCCCGAGAAGGAGAAATCGCAGTCCTTGCGGCCCAGCAGGGCGCGCGGCAGATCGAAGCGGACGCCGTCGCCGCTCTCGGCCAATTTCTCCAACGCCGGACCGCCGGGGTAGCCGAGCCCCAGCGCTTTCGCGATCTTGTCGAAGGCCTCGCCCGCCGCGTCGTCGATGGTCGTGCCCAGCCGGGTCATGTCGCCGACGCCGCGCACCTCTAGCAGCTGGCAGTGGCCGCCCGAGACCAGCAGCAGCAGGAAGGGGTAGGCCACCGGTTCGCCCAGCCGGGCGGAGACCGCATGGCCCTCCAGATGGTTGACCGCGATCAGCGGCAGGTCGCGGGCCAGGGCCACGGCCTTGCCGTAGCTCAGGCCCACCATGACTCCGCCGACCAGGCCCGGCCCGGCCGTGGCGGCGACGCCGTCCAGCTGGCCGTAGTCCAGCCCGGCCTCGGCCATCGCGCGACGCGCGACGCCGTCGATCATCTCGACATGGCTGCGGGCCGCGATCTCGGGCACGACGCCGCCGAAGGCCGCATGGTCGTCGATCTGGCTGTGCACGATCGACGACAGGACCGTGGCCGCGCCGTCCCCGGTCAGCCGCACCACCGAGGCCGCGGTCTCGTCGCAGCTGGTCTCCAGACCCAGCACGACCAGGTCAGCGTCGGCCGCTTCGGTTGCCCGGCCCTTTTCGCTGCTATAGTCGGCGGCCATCATCATGGGGTCGAGGTAGCGACCCCGCCGGACCCGCGCAACGCCTCATGACCTTTCCCATTCGCATCGGCACCCGGCGATCCAAGCTGGCGCTCACCCAGTCGGGCATGATGCAGCGCGCCATAGGCCGGGCCATGGGGGTGGCCGACGCCGATCTGGCCGAGGCCGTGCCGCTGGTCGAGATCCTCACCACCGGCGACCGGGTGCAGGACCGCCGCCTGCTGGAGATTGGCGGCAAGGCGCTGTTCACCAAGGAGATCGAGGAGGCCCTGCTGGAGGGCCGGGTCGATGTGGCCGTCCATTCCATGAAGGACGTGCCCGCCGAACAGCCGCGCGGCCTGTGCATCGCCGCCGTCCCTGAACGCGAGGACCCGCGCGACGCCTTCGTCAGCACCGACTTCGCGAGCTTCGACAGCCTTCCCGTGGGCGCCCGGCTGGGCACAGCCTCGCTGCGGCGTCAGGCGCAGGCGCTGGCGCTGCGCCCGGACCTGAAGATCGAAATGCTGCGCGGCAATGTCGACACCCGGCTGCGCAAGCTGGCGGAAGGCGAGTTCGAAGCCATCCTGCTGGCCGTGTCGGGGCTGAACCGGTTGGGCTTCGAGGACGTGATCCGCGAGCGACTGTCGCTGGACGCCTTCCTGCCCGCCCCGGGCCAGGGCGCGCTGGCGCTGCAGACGCGCGAGGGCGAAAGCGCAGCCTGGGTGGCCGCCCTCAACCACCCCATGACCGCCCTGGCCGTGGCCGCCGAACGCGGGGCGATGACGGCGCTGGAAGGGTCGTGCCGCACGGCGATCGGCGCCCACGCCGAGATCGGGGAAGGCCATCTGCGCCTGACCACCGAAATGCTGGCTCCGGACGGCTCGGTCCGCTGGCGGCGGTCGGGCGAGATCGGCGACGTCCACGCCTCCGATGCGCAGGACCAGGCCCGTGCGCTGGGCCTGCGGCTGGGGGCCGAGGTCCACGCCGCCGGCGGCGACCAGAGGATCGAGACCTGACCGGCCTCCGCCGCATCTGGGTGACCCGCACCGAGCCGGGCGCATCCCGGACGGCGGCGCGGTTGGCCGCCCGCGGCTTCGACCCCCTGATCGCGCCGGTTCTGGCCGTCCGCCCCATCATCCAGCCGGCCCCCGACCTGAGCGGAATCACAGCCCTGGCCTTCACCAGCCCGAACGGCGTGGCCGTGTTCGCCGACCTGACCCCCGACCGATCCCTGCCCGTGTTCGCCGTGGGCGATGTCACCGCCGAGCGGGCGCGGCAGGCGGGGTTCACGACCGTGACCTCGGCCTCGGGGGCCCTGGCGGACCTGGCTTGGCTGATCGCGAGTGAAGCAACCGGACGGGTGCTCGTGCCGGGCGCGCGCGAGCCGGCCGGGGATCTGGACGCCCTGCTGAACCGCGCGGTCGAGACCGTGATCCTGCCGGTCTATGAGGCGACGGAGACCCGGGCCAAGGCGCCGGCGGATTTCGAAGCGGTGCTGGCCCACTCCCCTCGCGCGGCCAAGGCGGTGGCCCGGGCCCTGGGCCGTGACGGCGGCGCGGGACGGCTGGCGGTGGCCATTTCGGCGGCCGCGGCGGCCCCTCTGGCGGCGGCCGGTTTCGCCGAAATCCGCACCGCGGGCGAACCGACCGACGCCGCCGTGCTGCTGGCGCTTGGCAATCCGGCGGCCCGCGTATAAAGAGCGCCTCTCGCGCGGTTCGGAAACGCCCCGAACCGGTCGCAGGCCGCTTTAGCTCAGCTGGTAGAGCATCGCATTCGTAATGCGGGGGTCAGGTGTTCGAGTCACCTAAGCGGCACCACTTCCCCAGGGTTCAGTTGAAGACCGCGTGGTACAGCCGGCGCGGCCCGGGGGCGGTCTGCGTCGGGATCAGGTGAACCTCGACGGCCTCGGCGTCATCGCCCGGGCGCATCAGATACTGACCCTCGACCAACAGGGTGTCCCAGGGCGTGCTGAAGATCAGGATGAAGGGATCGCGGCCGCCGGGCATGCCGCCCTTCAGGTCGTCCACGGCGTCGAGCTTTATCTTGACCGGCGCGGGCTGGGTGTCGACCAGCCAGTCCCGGCCGACGAAGGCCCTGAACAGGGGGGCGGTCAAAATAACGAGGGACGAGGGTATCATCTGGAGCTCCGGCTGCGACGCACATGGTGCATGTTCGCGCGAGGTCTGCAATCTAGAGGGATGGCATCGTCTGAAAACTCTCCACTGGTTGAGCTGCGTCCGGAAACGGCCGCCGACGCGGATGTCGTCGATGGATGGGTGCGCGCGCATCTGATCGCGGCGCTGGGCGGCTTCGATCCCGGCCCGCTGATCGACATGCAGGTCCGGTCCCGCGACGCCATGCTGGCGCAGCGGTTTCCGGATCTGGAACGGCGCGTGGCCTGGGTCGGAGAAGTCCGCGCCGGCAGCCTGCTGACCGGTCCGCTGGACGGCGCCCTGCATGTGGTCGAGATCATCACCGCCCCGGACTGGCGCCGGCGCGGCGTCGGCGCGGCGGTTCTGGCCGCCGTCGCGGAGGAGGCGCAGGCCAGGGGACGGGATGTCACGGCGCTGATTTTCGCCTCGAACACCGCCTCCCTGGCCCTGTTCGCCGCCGCGGGTTTCGACGTCGATCTGCCGCCGGCGGCGGCGCAAGCGACCGCCCGACTGAGAACCAATATCAACGTTCGATAGCGTCTGGCCGCCTTTGAAAGCCTATGCCATGGTTGTGCCCGCAAGGGGTTTCGCGTTGCGCGAACCCGATAAAGGGAGGGCGAGTCTATGGAAGCTTTTATGGGGACGATCCTGGCGTTCGGCTTCAATTTCGCGCCGCGCGGATGGGCGCTGTGCAACGGCCAGACGATCGCGATTTCGCAGAATTCGGCGTTGTTCGCCCTGTTGGGCACCAATTACGGCGGTAACGGCCAGACGACGTTCCAACTGCCGAACCTGCAGAGCCGCCTGCCGATCGGCATGGGCCAGGGCATCGGCCTGTCGCCCTATACCATCGGTCAGGTCAGCGGCACGGAATCGACGAGCATCACCATCAACAACATGCCGTCCCACAACCACGCGATCTCGGTGAACAACACCGCCGCGACCGTGAACCTGCCGACCGCCGGCGTGTCCATCGCCGACGCCAACGGTTCGGATCCGAGCAACGGCGACGCGGTGACGGTGAACATCTACGCACCGGCCGCCCCCAATGTGGCGCTGCATCCGCAGACCTGCGGCATGAACGGCGGCAATCAGCCGATCTCGATCCTGCAGCCGACGCTGGCGATCAACTATTCGATCGCCCTGGAAGGCATCTTCCCCAGCCGGAACTGACACGCGGCCCGGTTGAACGGCGACAGACCGGCCTCCTGTGCGAGCGCCGGTCTGGACGCCCCGTTCGGATCATCCTAGCAAGATCGCAGTATCGGAGCGATCTATGTCGGCAGATCTCAGCCCGCGTCAGGAACAGTGCCTCAGACTGACGGCCTTTCTGACCGACAAGGAAATCGCCGTTCGGCTGAATCTTTCGGAAGCCACGGTCAAGAAACACGTGCACGAGGCCTGCCGCCGCATGGGGGTCAACCGGCGCAAGGCGGCCTTGGCGCTTCTGGAACGAAACGTACCAGAGGCTACGAAAGACTCCATTGGCGTTCCGGATTCCGCCCCCTCTTCTGTCTTCCACGTCAGGGAGGCAGACAATGGTTTCTCAAACACAACCCCTACCCCAGTGGACCTGGGAGGATCTGGAAGCCGCGCTGGAGGGCTTCAGCTCGCTCGGGAAGAACGACCCGGTGCGCGCGCATCTGATGCGTGGGCTGGCCGCGGACGCGGAACGCTCGAACCCGCGGGAGCTCTTGCAGCAGGTGTTGAGCGCGGGCTGGGTGATGGCCCAGGTGGGCGCGCAGAACCCCGGCTCGGGTACCGGCCCCCGCCCCGCAACTGGGGCGTCCGCGTCCTGATCATCGTCGTGATGCTGGTCCTGGCGGCGGTGATGATGCGGGCGATCGCCGACAGCGTCGTCGCCTACCAGCGTCAGGTCCTGACCATCGACGAAACCGTCATGCAAGGCGCCGCCCGCGCCCCGGCCCCCTAAGGCCGGCGCGGGCTCCGCCGCTGGAGGAGCCATGGCGCCCTTTCAACTCTTCTACCTGCTGCTCAGCCTGGGCGTCTTCGCCTGGGCGTGGATGCGTGGAGGGCATACCGAGCGGACCGGCGTGGCCGTGTTCGTGTTCGCCTTCCTGGCCAGCTTCATGTTCCAGACCCTCACCCTCAAGGATTTCCGCCTCGGCGAGGCGCTCGTCGACCTGGCCCTGTTCGCGGCCCTGGTCTGGCTGGCGCTGCGCCGGGATCGCTGGTGGACGCTGGCCGCGTCCGCCTTCGCCGGCCTGACCATGATCGCCCATGGCCTGATGTTCCTGACGCCCGATCTGCAGGAGCAGCACATCCGCATGGATGTGGCGTCCCGCTGGGGCATCGGCGTCCTGCTGGTCCTGTGCCTCGCCGGCGGCGTGGTCGAACGCTGGATGGCGGGGGAGCGGCCGGTGAGCACCGAGGCCCGTTGGCGCCGCCCCCAACGCAGCGCGACTTGAACATATAAACATAGCTTTATATGTTTGGCGGGTCGCCCCCTAGGAGCCTGCCTTGTCCCGTTCATCCTTCCTGTTCACCTCGGAAAGCGTTTCCGAGGGCCACCCGGACAAGGTCGCCGACCGCATTTCCGATTCCGTGGTGGACCTGTTCCTGTCGAAGGATCCGGAAGCGCGGGTGGCGTGCGAGACCCTGACCACCACCAATCTGGTCGTGCTGGCCGGGGAAATCCGTGGCCGGGGCATCATGGGCGTGGACGGCCAATGGGCCCCGGGGATCGAGCAGGAGATCGAGGCCGTCGTCCGCGCCGCCGTGCGCGACATCGGCTATGAGCAGGACCAGTTCCACTGGAACACCTTCGAGTTCCAGAACCACCTGCACGGCCAGTCGGCCGACATCGCCGTGGGCGTGGACGCCGCCGGCAACAAGGACGAAGGCGCGGGCGACCAGGGCATCATGTTCGGCTACGCCTCGAACGAGACGCCTGAGCTGATGCCGGCCACCCTCCAGTACAGCCACAACATCCTCAAGCGCCTGGCCGAGGTCCGCCACGCGGGCGGGACGCTCCTGGAACCTGATGCGAAGTCGCAGGTCACCATCCAGTACGAGAACGGCAAGCCCCTGCGCGCGGCCTCGATCGTGCTGTCGACCCAGCATGCGGTCGGCCGGGCCGCCGAGGTGACCGCCTTCGTCAAGCCGCTGATCCTCGAGGTGCTGCCCGAAGGCTTCACCGACGAGAACACCGTCTGGCACATCAATCCGACCGGCATCTTCGAGATCGGCGGGCCGGACGGCGACACCGGTCTGACCGGCCGCAAGATCATCGTCGACACCTACGGCGGCGCGGCCCCGCACGGCGGCGGCGCCTTCTCGGGCAAGGACCCGACCAAGGTCGACCGCTCGGCCGCCTACGCCTGCCGCTACCTGGCCAAGAACGTGGTCGCCGCCGGCCTGGCCGAGCGCTGCACGATCCAGATCAGCTACGCCATCGGCGTGGCGGAGCCCCAGTCGATACACGTCGACCTGCACCGCACCGGCAAGATCGACGAGAGCGTGCTGGAGGAGAAGCTTCTGGGCTTCATCGGCGGCGGCACCCCGCGCGGCATCCGCGAGCATCTGGGCCTGAACAAGCCGATCTACGCCCGCACCGCCGCCTACGGACACTTCGGCCGTCAACCGGACGCCGACGGCGGCTTCTCGTGGGAGAAGACGGATCTGGTCGAGAAGCTGAAGGCTCTCTGAGGCAATAGGCAGTAGGGCCGCGGCGGAAACGTCGCGGCCCTTCGCTTGCACCGCCGCCGCGTCCCCCACTGCCTAATGCCTACTGCCTATTCCCTACTGCCTTCCCGGCGACGGCGAGCTATATGCCCCGCCATGTCCTCCGATCCCGATACTCCGATGACCCCGACCTGGGGGCCGCTGCGCTCGTTCGGGCGCATCAAGTCGCGCACGCTCAAGCCGCGCCAGGCGGCGCTGTTCGACACCCTGCTGCCGACCATCGCCGTGCCCGATCCGGAGGCGGGACCGATCGATCCGCAGGCGCTGATGCCCGGCGCGAAGGAAGTCTGGCTGGAGATCGGCTTCGGCGGCGGCGAGCATCTGGCCGCCCAGGCGGCGCGCCGCCCGGACGCCCTGATGATCGGCTGCGAGCCCTTCCTGAACGGCGTCGGCTCGGCCCTGCGCCATATCGAGGACGGCGCTCTGAAGAATGTGCGCCTGCACGCCGATGACGCGCGCGACGTGATGAAGGCCCTGCCCGACGCCTCGCTGGACCGGGTGATGATCCTGTTCCCCGACCCCTGGCACAAGGCGCGCCACAACAAGCGCCGCCTGATCCAGGACGAGAGCGCCGCCGAGATCGCCCGCCTGCTGAAGCCCGGCGGCCGGCTGCGGTTCGTGACCGACTGGAAGGACTACGCCGAATGGGCGCTGGAGCGCCTGGAGCGGACCCCGGGCCTGCAGTGGACCGCCGACCGCGCCGACGACTGGCGCGTGGCCCCGCAGGACCACGTGGTCACCCGCTACGAGGAGAAGAAGCTGGGCGACACCCCGCCTATCTTCCTGGAATTCATCCGGGTCTGAACGCCGTCAGGCGGCGCAGGGCCGCCGCGCACGCCGCGACCAGCCCCGGCAGGCCCGCGGCCCCCAGCGCCAGATACAGCAGGACGGCGACGCCCCCTTGCCAGGGCCCCAGGGCGGCGCCGGCCAGCAGCACCGCGAAGGTCTGCATCGTCATGGGGACAGGAACCATGGGGACATTGATCCGCGCGCAGACGGCCGCCAGCCCGGCGAAGACGACGATCAGGGCGGCGGAGGTCAGGACGCGCATCCCCTCCCCGAACCATGCGCTCCCGGACCGCGCAAGTCGCCTCTGGCTTTCGCCAGGGAAGCGGCGCAGGAAACCGGAAAATCACACCGGAGGCTGCGTCATGACTTTCACCCTCAAGGATGCGTCCGCGCCGATCTTCGTGCGCGGCCTGACCAACCTTTCCCATCTGATCGACAAGGCCGTCGAGGCCGGTCTGGACGAGGCCGAGCTGCTGGAGGCGCGCCTCGCGCCGGACATGAGGCCGTTCGCCGACCAGATCCGCATGGCCAGCTTCTCGGGCCGCAGTTGCGTGGCGCGCCTGACCGGCCAGCCCTGGCCCAAAACAGACGACAACGAAGCCTCTCTGGCCGAGCTGAAGGCGACCATCGCCCTGTCGATCGCCTTCATCGAAGGCGTGGATGCGACGGCGTTCGAGGGCGGCGAGACCCGCCGCATCGAGCTGCGCTTCCCGGGCGTCGAGCTGGATTTCGACGGCGTCGGCTATCTGACCAGCTTCGCCATCCCGAACTTCTTCTTCCACGTGACCACGGCCTACGCGATCCTGCGCAACCGCGGCGTGGCGCTGGGCAAGCGCGACTTCCTGGGTCAGCTGGACCTGCTTCAGGCCGCCTGAGTCAGGTCGGCGAGGAGGCTTTCGGGCGGTCCGCGAAGGCCTTGATGAAGGCGTACTGTTCATCGGTTTCGGGCACGGGGCGTCCCCTCGCCCGGCCGACGCGCAGGATCGCCTCGTCGATGTTCATCCCGCCCGCGACCAGCGCGCAGATGGCCAGAGACGGCGCGCGCCCCAGGCCCGCCCGGCAGTGGATGACGATCGCCTGTCCCGCCCGCAGGCGGTTGCTGATGGCGCGCGCGACCCGGGCGTAGGCCTCGACGTCGCCCGGCAGGCCGTGATCGACGATGGGGAAGTTGTAGAAGCCGACGCCGTGCCGCTCAGCCGCCGCGCCCTCTTCGGCCAGGCCGAACTCGGCGGCCTCGGCGGGCTCAAGCATGCTGACCACGTGGTCGACCATGCCGCGGTGCAGATGCTCCATCTGAGCGTCGAGAGCGTCGCCGCCCTCAGGCTTGCGTGACACGCCGAGACGCCCGGGCGTGTCGAGACCGATCCAGTAGACTTTCATCGAGAGTGTTTCTGGCGGCAGCCCCCCCGGAACGCAATCCGGATTATCGGGGCTGACAAAGCCGTCCCGCGGGTCTATACGCCGCTCCACATCGTTAGACCGGCTCCTAACGGCGCCGTTAAAGCGGCGGCCCGGACGGCCAGCCGCTTTTATTTTGCCCGGGACCCAACTTGAAGGCCAAGACCGCAGAAGACCGCCAGCTCCTGGAGCTGATCGAACCCATCGCCGAGAGCCTGGGTCTTGAGGTCGTGCGCGTGCGGCTGATGGGCGGGACCCTGCGCCGTCGCCTGCAGATCATGGCCGAGCGCGGCTCGGACCACGACATCGCCGTCGAGGAATGCGCCCGCCTGAGCCGCGCGGTGTCGGAGGTGTTCGACGCCGCCGACCCGATCGCCGGCGAATATCTGCTGGAAGTCTCGTCGCCGGGCATTGATCGCCCGCTGACCCGCCTGACCGACTTCGACCTGTTCGAAGGCTATGAGGCGCGTCTGGAGACGGACCGGATGGTCGAAGGCCGCAAGCGCTTCAAGGGCGTGCTGGCCGGGACCGAAGACACCAATATCGCCATCGATCTGGAAGGGGAGGAAGACACCGCCCTGATCCCGTTCGAATGGCTGGTCGACGCCAAGCTGGTGCTGACCGATGAACTGATGAAGGCGGGGGCCGAAAAACGCGCCGCCCGCAATGAAGACAACCAGACTGAGGCTGAGGACTAAGACATGGCCGTTGGCGTTTCCGCGAACCGTCTCGAACTGCTGCAGATCGCCGATGCGGTCGCGCGCGAGAAGAACATCGACAAGGAGATCGTCATCGAGGCGATCGAGGAAGCGATCCAGAAGGGCGCCAAGTCGCGCTATGGCGCGCACCACGACATCCGCGCCAAGATCGACCACAAGACCGGCGAACTGGCCCTGACCCGTCACGTCACCATCGTCGAGGACGACTGGCAGCCGGAAGACGAGCTGGAAGAGTTCAACGACAGCGCCATGGTGCGCCTGAAGGATGCGCTGAAGCGCGATCCGGAAGCCGAAGTCGGCAAGGAATACGTCGAGAACCTGCCGCCGTTCGAGTTCGGCCGCGTGCAGACCCAGATGGCCCGCCAGGTCGTGACCGGCAAGGTCCGCGAGGCCGAGCGCGCCAACCAGTACGAAGAGTTCAAGGACCGCGTCGGCGAGATCGTCAACGGCACCGTCAAGCGCGTCGAATACGGCAACACCATCGTCGATCTGGGCCGTGGCGAAGGCATCATGCGCCGCAACGACTCGATCCCGCGCGAAACCTTCAACATCGGCGACCGGATCCGCACCTACATCTACGACGTGCGTCCGGAAGCGAAGGGCCCGCAGGTCATGCTGTCGCGCTCGCACCCCGGCTTCATGGCCAAGCTGTTCGCGCAGGAAGTGCCCGAGGTCTATGACGGCGTGATCGAGATCCGCGCCGCCGCCCGCGACGCCGGCTCGCGCGCCAAGATGGCCGTGCTGTCGAACGACTCCTCAATCGATCCCGTCGGCGCCTGCGTCGGCATGCGCGGCTCGCGCGTTCAGGCGGTCGTCGCCGAACTGCAGGGCGAGAAGATCGACATCATCCAGTGGAACAACGACGAGCCCACCTTCATCGTCAACGCCCTGGCCCCGGCCGAAGTGTCGAAGGTCGTGCTGGACGAAGAAGCCGACCGCGTTGAAGTCGTGGTTCCGGACGAGCAGCTGTCGCTGGCCATCGGCCGCCGCGGCCAGAACGTCCGCCTGGCCTCGCAGCTGACCGGCTGGCAGATCGACATCATCACCGAGTCGCAGGACTCCGAGCGTCGCCAGCGCGAGTTCAGCGAGCGCACCAGCCTGTTCCAGGAAGCCCTGGACGTGGACGAGGTCATCGCCCAGCTGCTGGTCACCGAAGGCTTCGCCACGGTCGAGGACCTGGCCTTCGTCGAGCCGTACGAAATCTCCGACATCGAAGGCTTCGACGAGGACACGGCGGAAGAACTGCAGGCCCGCGCCCGCGACTTCCTGGACCGCAAGGCCGCCGAGCTGGACGCCAAGCGCACCGAACTGGGCGTCGAGGACGGCGTTCTGGCCGTTCCGGGCGTGACCCTGGCCATGGCCGTGGCGCTCGGCGAGGGCGGCGTGAAGACCGTCGAGGATCTGGCCGACCTGGCCACCGACGAAATCCGCGGCGGCTACGAAATCCGCAGCGGCGAACGCGTGAAGGTCCCCGGCGTGCTGGAGAGCTTCAACCTGGCGCAGGAAGACGCCGAGATGCTGATCCTGCAGGCCCGCGTGGCCGCCGGCTGGATCGACGCCTCGGAACTGCCGCAGCCGGAACCCGAGCCGGAATACGAGGAAGAGTACGCCGAAGGCGAATACGACGCCGACGCCGTGTTCTCGAACGCGCCTTCCGAAGAGACCGAAGAGGCCCCGGCTGAAGACGCCGAAGACCTCGACCAACCCGAAAACGCGTGATGGGAGACCCCGCCGTTCATGAGCCTGCGCGACGCGACGATCGATAGGGAACGCCGCGACCTGGTCACCCACCAGGTCATGGATGAATCTCGTCTGATCCGTTTCGTCGCCGCTCCGGACGGCGCGGTCGCCCCCGACCTGGCGCGCAAGCTGCCAGGCCGCGGCCTCTGGGTCGCGGCCGACCGCGCCTCCCTCGAGGCGGCGGTCAAGAAGAACCTGTTCAGCCGCGCGGCGAAGGCCCCGCTGAAACCCGCCGCCGATCTGCCCGATCTGGTTGAAAGCCTGCTGTTCAAGCGCTGTCTGGAGCAGCTGGGTCTTGCCCGGCGCGAAGGCGCTCTTATCTCTGGCTTCGAAAAGTCGGCCGCCGCGATCCGATCCGGAAAGGCCGCATGGATCGTCGAGGCGGCGGACGGGTCCGCCGACGGACGCGGCAAGCTGCTGGCCCTGGCGAAACACCAGACGCCGCCCCCCAAAGTGTGCGGGGCCTTCACCGCCGACGATTTGAGTTTGGCCCTCGGGCTGGAAAATGCGATACACGCCGTCCTGCTTGAGGGCGGGCGGGCCGATCGTTGGACTTTCGAAGTCGAACGGCTGGCGGGATTTCGACCGTTGACGCCTCCGCAGTGGGGCGACGAGACGGCTGGGGCCCCGGATGGAAATTCAGACGGGCGGGGTTCCGCTCCCTGACGGGGGGCGGAGTTCCGCACGGCTTTTTGTGTTTGGACGATCAAGTTTGGAATGGGCCCGGGACTGTCCCGAGCCAAAGTAAAGCGACCGGATGACTGACGAGAACGACAAGACCAACGACGGCAAGACGACCCCTTCGACGCCCGCGTCGACGACAGGGCCGCGCGCGCCGCTGAGCCTGAAGCCCCGGACGGCGGGATCGGTTTCGACCGGCACCGTGCGCCAGAGCTTCAGCCACGGCCGCACCAAGACCGTGGTGGTCGAGACCAAGCGCCGCGTGGGTGCGACGCCGGGCGGACATCAGCGTCCGCAAGGCTTCGATGTCGCTCGCCCGGCCGCTCCGGCCGCCGCCGCGCAGGCGCCGCGTCCGGTCGCGTCGTCCGACGCCGGCGGCCTGTCGGCCTCCGAGCAGGAAGCCCGCCGCCGCGCGATCGAGCTGGCCACCCAGCAGAACGTCGAGCGCGAACGCGCCGCCGCTGAGGAGCGCGCCCGCAAGGACGCCGCCGCCCGTGAGCAGGCCGCCGCCGCCGAGCGCGCCGCCAGCGCCGCCCAGGCTGAGGCCGCCGCCGCCCGCGCCGCCGCCGAGGCCGCCCGCAACGAAGCCGCCAAGCTGGCCGCCGCCGCTCCGGCGCCAGCGCCGACGAAGGCCAAGCCGGCCGCCCCGGCTGCGCCGACGCCCGCTCCGGCTCCGGTTGAGGCCGCCGCGCCGACCCCGGCTCCGACGCCTGCCCCGGCGGCTCCGGCCCCCGCGCCGCGTCCGGCCGCTCCGGCTCGCCCGGTGGTCAATTTCGGCCAGCGCGCGCCCAAGCCCCAGGCTCCCGGCCGCACCCCCGCCCCCGGCTTCGGCGCCCGTTCGGCCCGTGAACAGGCCATGGGCGGCGGCGAGCGCAGCTTCACCGACCGTCCCGCCGGCGCCGCTCCGGCCCGCCCGCAAGGCGACCGTCCCCAGGGCGATCGTCCGCAAGGCGCCCGCCCCGCCGGCGCCCGTCCGGCCCAGCCGGTCCGCTATTCGGCCCTGGACCCGCGTCCGGCGCCCGGCGCCCGCCCCGGCGGCCCGCGCACCGGCCCCGGCGGCCGTCCGGCCCCGAACGCTCCGCCCGCGACGCCTGAAGTCGCCCGTCCCGCCCGCGCCGGCTTCGGTCGTCCCGCCGGCAGCCGCGCCGAGGAAGATCGCGACAAGCGTTTCTCGGACGCCGGTCCGGGCAAGGCCGTCAGCCGCACCCGCGGCGAGCCCAAGCGCCGCGAAGGCCGTCTGACCATCCAGGCCGTGGCCGGTGGCGACGAGGACGCCGCCGAGCGCATGCGCTCGCTGGCCTCGGTTCGCCGGGCCCGCGAACGCGAGAAGGAAAAGCGCAAGGGCGGCTCGACCGACGCGCCGAACCGGCCGCGTGAAGTCGTCATTCCCGACGTCATCACCGTGCAGGAGCTGTCCAACCGGATGGCCGTGCGCGGCGTCGACATCATCAAATTCCTGATGAAGCAGGGCCTGATGATGAAGATCAACGACGTCATCGACACCGACACCGCTGAGCTGGTCGCCGATGAATTCGGCATGGCCGTGCGCCGCGTGTCCGAGTCCGACGTCGAAACCGGCTTCCTGTCCGACGACGTGGACGACGATGCGACCACGCCCCGCGCGCCGGTCGTGGCCATCATGGGCCACGTCGACCACGGCAAGACCTCGCTGCTCGACGCCCTGCGCACCACCGACGTGGCCGCGGGCGAAGCCGGCGGGATCACCCAGCACATCGGCGCCTATCAGGTCCGTCTGCCGGACGGCCAGCGCGTGACCTTCCTGGACACCCCGGGCCACGCCGCCTTCTCGGCGATGCGCGCCCGCGGCGCCAATGTCACCGACATCGTGGTCCTGGTGGTCGCGGCAGACGACGGCGTCATGCCGCAGACGATCGAGGCCATCCAGCACGCCAGGGCGGCCAACGCCCCCCTGATCGTGGCGGTCAACAAGATCGACAAGCCGGACGCCAACCCGCTGAAGGTGGTCAACGAGCTGCTGCAGTACGAAGTCATCGCCGAGAGCCTGGGCGGCGACACCCAGATCATCGAGGTGTCGGCCAAGAACCGCACCAACCTCGAGGGTCTGATCGACGCCATTCTGGTGCAGGCCGAGGTCATGGACCTGAAGGCCGATCCGGAACGCTCCGCCGAAGGCGTGGTCATCGAGGCCAAGCTGGACAAGGGCCGCGGTCCGGTCGCGACCGTCCTGGTCAAGCGCGGCACGCTGAAGCGCGGCGACATCATCGTGGCCGGTTCGGCCTGGGGCAAGGTTCGCGCCCTGCTGAACGAGCGCAACGAGCAGCTGACCGAAGCCGGTCCGTCCGTCCCCGTCGAAATCCTCGGCCTGGATGAGGCGCCGAGCCCCGGTGAACCGCTGGCCGTGGTGGAATCCGAAGCCCGCGCCCGCGAGCTGACCGAATACCGCGCCCGCGTGAAGCGCGAGAAGGCGACCGGCGGCATCAACCAGGTCTCGCTGGCCGACATGATGGCCAAGCTGGGCACCAAGAAGATCTCGGAGATGCCGGTCATCATCAAGGCCGACGTCCAGGGGTCCGCCGAAGCCATCGTCGGCTCGCTGGAGAAGATGGGCAACGACGAGGTGCGCGCGCGCACCGTCATGTCGGGCGCCGGCGGGATCACCGAGAGCGACGTGCAGCTGGCCAAGTCGGCCGGCGCGCCGATCCTCGGCTTCAACGTCCGTGCGTCGAAGCAGGCCCGCGACCTCGCCGACCGCGAGGGCGTCGAGATCCGGTACTACTCGATCATCTACGACCTGCTGGACGACATGAAGGGCGTGCTCTCGGGCATGCTGGCCCCGCTGCAACGCGAAACCTTCCTGGGCAACGCGGCCGTGCTTCAGGTCTTCGACATCTCCAAGACCGGCAAGATCGCCGGTTGCCGGGTGTCCGAAGGCGTGGTCCGCAAGGGCGCCAAGGTCCGGATCATCCGCGACGACGTGGTGGTCCTGGAACTGGGCACCCTCACGACGCTCAAGCGCTTCAAGGACGAGGTCAACGAAGTCACGGCGGGCCAGGAGTGCGGCATGCACTTCCAGGGCTTCCAGGACATCAAGGCCGGCGACTACATCGAGTGCTTCACGGTCGAAGAGATCAAGCGCACGCTGGACTAGTCGTTCAGGGGATAAGGGAAAGGCGACGCCGCGGCGTCGCCTTTTCGCCATCCGGATTGGGGATCACTTTTCCATGCGCCGTTTCCTCATCGCCCTGCTGACCCTTTCCGCCGTCGCCGGTCCGGCCGCGGCCGAGACCCGCTACCTGGCCTATGACGCCTCGGACCGGGTCACCCAGGCCCTGACGCGGGGCATCACCCTGGAAGGCGACCGGGGCCTGTTCGGCGCCATCACCGTACGGCGCATCATCTCCACCTCGAACCGCGGTTCGGCCGAGATCCGCATCGGCGGTCCGGATGCCGCCCGGCGCGCCCTGCCCGCCGGATCGACCGAGAACATCCTCTACACCGTCTCGCCGGACGGCGGCGGTCGCGGCCTGGCGCGCGCGCTGTGCCCTGGCGCCGACCAGGCCTTCCTGATCCTCGGACGGGTCCGCCTGGCCCGCCCCCTGACCGCCCAGGCCATCGGCCGCTGGCCCGACGGCGCCTACCGGCACTGCGTGACCCTGTCCTACAACTGGCGCGGCGAATGGGCGACGCCGCCCGCCGGCGGGCCTGGCGAGGATTCCTCTGCCCCTATCGGGCGATAGGTTTTGCACCGGCCGCGCACCTCGCTAGGGTTGCGCGAATGAGCGCCACCGCCATCCCACGACCGCAGGCCGGACGCCGCCGGGGCCTGAAGGGCCTCGCCGGAGCGTTGGCCTTCGTCTGCCTGGTGCTGTTCCTGCTGGCCATCGAACAGAAGCAGGCGGTCCAGGCCTGGGCCGCCGTGCGCGACGGCGCCGCCCCCGCCGCGAGCCGCATCTTCCACTGGGCCGCCGACGGCGCCTCGGACGGGCTGAACGGCTTGAAGACCGCCGCCGTCGGGACCGATGGCCCCCTGACCGCTGCGCCGGAAGCCATGGTGCTGGCCGGGGAGTTCGGCCCCGCCGACGACATCACGCGCGACACGACCGGAGGCGTCACCTTCACCGGCGCGGTGATCCGGCTGGAGCGCGGCGAGACCTTCCGCACCCGTCCCCTGCGTATCGCCGCCGGGGGCGAGGCCTTCAACAGCCTGCGCGAGACCTTCGCCACGCGGCTGGACGCCGCCGGCGACGCCCAGATCGAATTGCGCGCCGTGGTCCCGCAGAGCCGAGACCAGGCGGTCGCCGCCTCGCCCCTGTGCGGCGGCGCGGCGCCCGGCGTGGCGGCCCTGCTGCATCGCCGGGACCATGTCGAACTGATGCTGTTCCGTGAGCGGACGATTGTGGGGCCGGACGCCCCGGTGGACGGTCTGTGCGGCGTGTGGAGGTTCCGGGCCCGATGAAGCGTGAACGGACGGGCGTGGGGGCCTTCATCGCCGCCGGCGCAGTCGGGGCGCTCGCCGCCCTATGGACCTGGGCCGCCCCGGGCGATCCGGCGCTGTGGCCGGCGCGCGCCGACGCGCCCGGCGTCGAGATCAGCCTGCTGAACAACGGCTTCCACACCGACCTGGCCGTGCCGCGCGCGGCGCTGGAGGCGCGGGGCGGGCCGCTGGCCGCGGCCGTGCGTGGCCTTCCCGCCGGCGACTGGATCCTGATCGGCTGGGGCGACGCCAAATTCTATGTCGACCAGAGCCCGATCGGCGACCGCCTGCCCGACGGCGCGCGCGCCTTCTTCCGGCCCGGCAACCCGTCCGTGGTCATGCTTGATCCGGCCCAGCGCGACCCGCGCGAGACGTTCGACGCCGACAGCCGCCGCGACTTCCGCCTGTCGCAGGCCGGGTTCGAGGCCATGGCGGCCCGGCTCGAAAGCTCGCTGGACCTGTCGACCGGCTCCGCCCGTATCGCCGCCGCCCGCGCCGGGGACGACGCCCGCTTCTTCGCCAGCCGCGAGCATTTCTCCATCGGCCACCTGTGCAACCACTGGACGGCGGGCGTGCTGAACGCCGCGGGCATGCCGATCCGGCCCGTGCAATCGATCCAGTCGTCCGAGGTCGTGGCCACTATCGACCGGGCGCAACTGGACACTCCGGCCGCGGGGGACTAGACCGCGCGCTCTTCAATTCCGGGGCGGCGTTCGCCCCTCGCCTTCCAGCCGGGTCCGAGCCCCGGCGGGCGATCCAGAAGGAGGCCGCCGTCATGGGCCGCAAGCAACACACCCGCAACGCCTCCGGACCGCAGGGACCGTCCCAGCGCCAGCTGCGCGCCGGCGAGCTGATCCGCCACGCCCTCGTCGAGGTGCTGCGCGAGGAAGAGATCCACGACCCCGCCATGGAGGGCGTCTCGGTGACGGTGACGGAAGTCCGCCTTTCGCCCGACCTGAAGCACGCCACCTGCTTCGTCGAGCCGCTGGGGGCCGGCGTCGCCGACGCCCCGACCGCCGGTCACGTGACCGAGATCGTCAAGGCGCTGAACGCCCACGCCAAATTCCTGCGCGGCGTGCTGGGCAAGCATATCGACATGCGTTTCACCCCCGACCTGCGCTTCCGCCATGACGAAAGCTTCGAGGCCGCCGAGCGCCTGAACCGCCTCCTGGACGACCCGCGCGTCCGCGCCGACGTCGAACACTCCGACGAGGACGATCAGGCGTGATCCGGCCTCAAGCAGCGCGAAGCGCGGTAGGCCAAGCGTAATGGGCCGCAGGAAACGCGGCGAGATCGTCAACGGCTGGGTCTGCCTGGACAAGCCGTACGAGATGGGCTCGACCGAGGCGGTCAGCCGCATCCGCCGCCTGTTCGACGCCCAGAAGGCCGGACACGCGGGCACCCTGGACCCGCTGGCTTCCGGCATCCTGCCCATCGCGCTGGGAGAGGCGACCAAGACCGTCCCCTTCATGATGGAGGCGCAGAAGGTCTATCGCTTCACCATCCAGTGGGGCGTCTCCACCGACAGCCTGGACCGCGAGGGCGAGATCGTCGCCCGGTCGGACGTGCGTCCGTCGCTGGAACAGATGAAGGCCGCCCTGCCCGCCTTCGTCGGCGAAATCGATCAGGTGCCGCCCGCCTTCTCGGCCATCAAGGTGGACGGCCAGCGCGCCTATGACCTGGCCCGCGAGGGTATCGAGGTGGAGCTGAAGGCCCGCCGGGTGATGATCCACGAGGCCGCCGTCACCGGCGCGCCCGACGCCGACCACCTGGAGATCACGATGCGGACCGGCAAGGGCGTCTACGTCCGTTCGCTGGCCCGCGACCTGGCCGTCATGCTCGGCGCGGAGGGCCACGTCTCGGCCCTGCGGCGCGAGCGGGTGGGGCCGTTCAGCGTCGAAAACGCCGTGACGCTGGATTCTCTGGAGGAAATGGTGCATAGCGGCGCCGCCTCGGAAGGATTGCTTCCCGTCGCGACCGCCCTGGACGACATCCCGGAGTTGGCCGTTACGGATCAAGACGCCTTCTCGCTTCGGCAGGGACGGCCGATCGTTCTGCTCCCCAGACAGGTCGAAACGCTCAAGGGTCAGCTGAAAGGCGACGCCCGGACTGTTTCGGTTTTCCTGGGCCAGACCCTCGTCGCTCTCGGTCAGTTGCGGGCCGGCCGGCTAGAACCCGACCGCGTTTTCAACCTCCCATAAGGAGTTACACGATGTCGATCACCGCCGCCCGCAAGGGCGAAGTCATCGCCGATAACGCTCGTTCCGACGGCGACACCGGCTCTGCTGAAGTCCAGGTCGCGATCCTCTCGGAACGCATCGCCAACCTGACCGAGCACTTCAAGACGCACAAGAAGGACAACCACTCGCGCCGCGGCCTGCTCAAGATGGTCTCGCAGCGTCGTCGCCTTCTTGACCACCTGGCGAAGGTCGATCGCGAGCGCTACGCCGCTCTGATCGGCAAGCTGAACCTGCGCCGCTAAGCGCAGATCGCGGAACAGATTCGAGGCGCGGGCCATGTCCGCGCCTCTTTCCGCATCCAGAGACCAGCCGCGCGCCGCGGTTCTGTAACGGCGCATGACGCGAGGGCTGAATACCGGTCCTCAGACACTCCCGGGTCTGTCGCGATGGCGCGGCGGCCCATGGACCGAAGGACTGAACGCCCGACGCTCCACCCATTGATGGGACTCCGCCGGGAATACGCCCGCCGGAATACGAAAGACGAAACATGTTCGATATCAAACGCAAGACGATCGACTGGGCCGGCCGCCCGCTGACGCTGGAAACCGGCCGCATCGCCCGTCAGGCCGACGGCGCCGTGCTGGCGACCTACGGCGAGACCGTGGTTCTGGCCACCGTCGTCTACGGTCGCGCCCCCAAGCCGGGCCTGGATTTCTTCCCGCTGACCGTCAACTACCAGGAAAAGACCTTCGCCGCCGGCAAGATCCCGGGCGGCTACTTCAAGCGTGAAGGCCGTCCGACCGAGAAGGAGACCCTGGTCTCCCGCCTGATCGACCGTCCGATCCGCCCGCTGTTCGTCAAGGGCTTCAAGAACGAGACCCAGGTCGTCATCACCGTGCTGCAGCACGACCTCGAGAACGACCCGGACGTGGTCGGCATGGTCGCCGCCTCGGCCGCCCTGACCATCTCGGGCGTGCCCTTCATGGGCCCGATCGGCGCCGCCCGCGTCGGCTACATCGACGGCGAGCTGGTCCTGAACCCGACCATCGACCAACTGCCGGACTCGGACCTGGACCTGGTCGTCGCCGGCACCACCGACGCCCTGATGATGGTGGAATCGGAAGCCAAGGAACTGTCGGAACAGGTCTTCCTCGACGCCCTGATGTTCGCCCACCGCGGCATGCAGCCGGTCATCGAAGCGATCATCGAACTGGCCGAGCACGCCGCCAAGGAGCCCTTCGACTTCCAGGCCGAAGACCACTCGGACGTCGTCGCCTCGATCCAGAAGCTGGTCGGCGAAGACATCAAGGCCGCCTACACCCACGTCGGCAAGCATGACCGCCACGCCGCCGTCGGAGCCGCCAAGAAGAAGGCCGCCGAGGCCCTGGTGAAGACCGAAGAGAACCCGGACGGCGTCGAGTCGGCCAAGTTCGCCACCGCCTTCAAGGAATGCGAAGCCCACGTCCTGCGTCGCGACATCATCGACAACGGCCACCGCGTCGACGGCCGCGCCCTCGACAAGGTCCGCTCGATCGTGTCGGAAGTCGGCGTCTTCCCGCGCACCCACGGTTCGGCCCTGTTCACCCGCGGTGAAACGCAGGCCATCGTCGTCGCCACCCTCGGCACCGGCGAAGACGAGCAGTACATCGACGCCCTGACCGGGACGTACAAAGAGAAGTTCCTGCTGCACTACAACTTCCCTCCCTACTCGGTCGGCGAGACCGGTCGTATGGGCGGCGCGGGCCGTCGGGAAATCGGTCACGGCAAGCTGGCCTGGCGGGCGATCCGTCCGATGCTGCCGTCGGCGGAAGAGTTCCCCTACACGATCCGCCTGGTCTCCGAGATCACCGAGTCCAACGGCTCGTCCTCGATGGCCACGGTCTGTGGTTCGTCGCTGGCCCTGATGGACGCCGGCGTGCCCCTGAAGAAGCCCGTCTCGGGCATCGCCATGGGCCTGATCCTGGAGCCGTCGGGCGAGTTCGCCATCCTGTCGGACATCCTGGGTGACGAAGATCACCTGGGCGACATGGACTTCAAGGTCGCCGGCACCCGTGACGGCATCACCTCGCTGCAGATGGACATCAAGGTCGCCGGCATCACCGAAGAGATCATGAAGAAGGCCATCGCCCAGGCTTCGGCCGGCCGCCTTCACATCCTCGACGAGATGGACAAGGCCATCGACGGCGCCCGCACCGAGCTGGGTGAGTTCGCGCCCAAGATCGAGTCCATCAAGGTCCCGGTCGACAAGATCCGCGAAGTCATCGGCACCGGCGGCAAGGTGATCCGCGAGATCGTCGAAAAGACCGGCGCCAAGATCAACATCGAAGACGACGGCACCGTGAAGATCGCCGCCTCGGACCAGGAAAAGATCGACGCCGCCAAGGCCTGGATCTCGTCCATCGTCTCGGAGCCGGAAGTCGGCACGATCTACACCGGCAAGGTCGTGAAGGTCGTCGATTTCGGCGCCTTCGTGAACTTCTTCGGCGCCAAGGACGGTCTGGTCCACGTGTCGCAACTGGCCCTGGAACGCGTCGCCAACCCGGCCGACGTCATTTCGGAAGGCCAGGAGGTCAAGGTCAAATTCCTGGGCCTGGACGACCGCGGCAAGACCAAGCTGTCGATGAAGGTCGTTGATCAGGCCACGGGTGAAGACCTGACGGACAAGATCAACGCCGAGCGCGCCGAGCGTGGCGAAGCCCCGCTGTCGGACGACACCGGCGGCCGTCCCAAGCGTGACGGCGACCGCGGCGGCGACCGCGGCCGCAGCCGCAGCCGCCGGGACTAAACTCCCCGCGCGTCCGCGCTGACTGAACAGGGGCCCCGGCGGAAACGCCGGGGCCCTTCGTCTTTGGGCCGCCGCGACACTCGCTAGGCGAGAGGATTCGACAATCTTCGTTCAGTGATTGTCGGTTTCCGAAAACACGATAAGGTTCCTCCCGACAGATCAAACGGGAGACGAGCCATGGCCACGGATATCCTGCTGGGCGAGGCGGAGGTGGCGATCAAAAGCCCCGAAGTGACGATCCATCGCGAGAACGAGCCGGAGAACTCCTCGGCGCTGAATTTCCGGAACGCCACGGGCTACTGGCACATCTCCGGCCCCCGGACCTATGACCCGGGCAATCCGCTGTCGGTCTTCTGGAACAACAACAGCGGCTGGATCGGTCCGATGCTGACCATCCAGACCGGCGGCAACATCGGCGTCGGCACGAAGGAGCCGGCCAGCACCCTGCACGTGCACGGCGGCGAGGTGCATTCGACCGGTCCGGTGGCGGGCTTCTCCTTCACCACCCGGGACCTGCCGGACGGCAAGGCGACCGGGAACGACTGGGGCGAGCGCTGGGTCTGGTACGCGACCCAGAAAAGCGCCCGGCTATGGTCGGACTCCGATCTGGTGACGGTCACCGCCCTCATCGGCAACCAGGCGAGAATGGCGGTGAAGGGCACCGTCGAGTGCACCTTCCTGAAGCTCAACGGCAAGCAGGTGGGATCGGAGCTTTCGAACCTGCGCAAGGAAATCGAAGCCCTCAAGGCCGAGATCGCCAAGCTGAAGGGCTAGGAGCCGCCGCGTCCCCGGACGCCGGACCGCGGAGGACCAGACATGGCGAACAAGAAGACCGCCTACCAGAAGATCGGCGACGCCCTGCACATCAACCCGGCCGCGCAGAGCAAGCTGAAAGAGCTGTTCGAGGACGGCAAGGCCGCGGCGGACGCCATCGGACAGGCCGTGGCGATCGTCGGCGCCGTGATGGCGGTGGCCAAGATCGTCGGCATCCTGGAGGACAAAAGCCCCACCGACATCCTGTATGAAAAGCTGCAGGCGAACTTCAAGGCCATCGCCGCCAAGATCGACGCGGTCAGCAAGCAGATCCAGCGCCAGACCCTCGCCGAGCTGTGCGCGAACATCAAAACCGTGGACCAGGAGACGAAGACCTGGGCCCTGTACGTGAAGGCGCACAAGGTCGATCCGCCGGCCGGCAGCATCGAACGCGAGAAGATGATCGAGGCGTCGCCCATGTCCGGCTTCACCTCCAACCTGATCGAACAGCCGCAGGTCTGGGTCCGCACATTCGACGAGACGGACCTGTGCACCCAGCCCTGGGGCAAGGGCCGCTATACGCCGCCCAAGGAGGAGTCCAACGGCTTTGTCTGGGAGTACCGTCACTTCCTGCCCCTGATGCTGCTGATCACCCGCTCGCGCCTGGCCTATCTGATCGCGACCGAGGGACCCGGGTTCGCGGACAAGAACCGGGACGCCTTCGCCGCCACCATCGCCTTCATGATCCAGGTGCACGACCGGATCATCAGCGGCTTCGTGCTGACGCCGGCGCCGGGGCTGAAGGGGCCGGACGGGCCGCTGATGGCCTTCCCCTTCGACGCGCCGCCGCCGGGCCATTATGTGCCGCTGAAGCCCCAGACCTTCTCGCCGTCGTATTGGGACCAGATGAAGACGCCCTGCGGCGCCGTGGACACCTACGCCGGTGTCGGGGCCTTCGAGGTCTTCCCGATGAGCCAGCCGATCCGGCACACCTATTTCGAGCGGTTCGACGAATACCTGTCGGCGGCCAACCTGCCGCTCAGCTCGCAGCCGACGCCGCAGATGCTGGAGAAGCCGCAGCAGGATTTCGAGGCGCAGCGGGCGGTGGGGCGCGCCGTTCTGGCGAAGGAGCAGGCCTATGCGGCGCGCTTCTACGCCATCTTCCTGATCCGGGCCCGGCGGGCGTGGCGCGAGCTCTACCAGTCCCTGGGGCTGGACAATGTGGTCGGGGCCGCCGACGGCTATGCGGTCGCGGTCGGCATTCCGGACCGCCCCCATTTCGCGCGCCACTATGCGGGCTTCCACTCGCTGGCGGCGGTGATGCAGCCCTCGGCGCGGACCACGGCGGAGCTGTCGAGCCCGCCCGCGGCGCCCCTGGCCCTGCACCGGTTCGACAGCGTGCGCGCCTTCGCCGACCTGCTGGGCGCCGACTTCGCGCACGCGCCGCCGATCAAGATCGGACCCTTCAAAATCGGCAAGAACATCGTCTCGCTGAAGCGGATCCTGGACGGGGACGACTGACGGATCACGGTCGCTCCGGACGGAGGAGAACACCGTCCGATGCGTCCGATGCGTCCGATGCGTCCGATGCGTCCGATGCGTCCGATGCGTCCGATGCGTCCGATGCGTCCGATGCGTCCGATGCGTCCGGGTCGCTGGCGCGAGGCGGATGCGATGTCAAAGACCAAAGCCCGCAGGCGCACGCATCAAAGCACGCGCCTGCGTCAGGATTGGTCGTGTGGTCCCGCCGCCCGGCGGATCAGGGGTAGAGGGCGGCGCAGTCGGCGCGGACGGCGGCGGCGCAGGCCTCGAAGGCGACGCCCTCGGACGTCTCGGGGCTGGGCTTGTAGATGGCGCCGTTCCCGTCGCGCGGGTAGCAGGGCATCATCCGCTGACCGACACACTGGCGGTACTGCGGATTGTTCTGGGGCGCCGAGACGCCGACCGACGGGGCGACGGCGAGCAGCAGGACGGCGGGCACGGCGAGCAGGATCTTCATCGGGGAACCTCCGTTGGTGGATGAGCGAGAGGTTCGCGCGGAGGTTGGAGAGATGCAAGCGGAACGGTTGTCGCCGTCGCCTGCGCCGAGCGGCGATCCGCCTTGACCCTGCCCGGGTCCCTTCGGATCATGGCGCATGCCCAGGCCCGTCACGCTCGCGCCCTACACCTCGATCTGGGCCGTTCGGGCTTCAGAGCTGATTGCGGCCGTCCAGGCGGCCGCGCCCGGCGTCTTTCAGGCGGTGCATCATATCGGCTCGACCGCCGTGCCGGGCCTGCGGGCCAAACCAGTCATCGATCTGCTCGGCGAGACCGGAAGCCTGGCGATGATCGACGCCGCGCGGCCGGCGCTGGAAGGGCTCGGCTACCGCTGGCGCGGCGAGAACGGCCTGGCCGGGCGGCGCTATCTCACCTGGGACGATCCGGAGACCGGCGCCCGCGGCGTCCACCTGCACGTCTATGCGGCGCGCGATCCCGCCCTGGCCTGGCATCTGGCCTTCCGCGACCGGTTGAGGGCCGACCCCGCCGTCGCCGCCGCCTATGAGAGGGAAAAGGCGCGCTGCGCGGCGCTGCATCCGGGAGACAGCGGGGCGTATGCGGCCTGCAAGAAGGCGTGGACGGATCGGGTGGCGGCGGAGGCGGTGCGCGGGTGGGAAGGCTGGCGCCGCCCTTCTCCCATTAGGACGGGATTGCCCCCAAGATCGGATGAATCTTGACCACGGCCAGCAGACACAGGACCTTGCAACCATGGGACATGCGGCAGGGCGGTATGGCGGTTGATCTAGCTGAAATATGGAAGGGCGATCTACTTGATCGAAAGGCGGACGGGCAACTTCTCTATGAGTTTCTGGTCCGGCGTCACGCCGAGCGTAGAGCAGCCTCAATTCCGGGCGCCTACGTAGTCAACCTAAACGCGAGTTGGGGTCACGGAAAATCCTTCTTCATGCAGCGCCTCGCGGCGCAGATGCGCGCCGAGGGGCACCTGACAGCTTTCGTCAACGCATGGCGAGACGACAGCACAAGAGAGCCCGTGGTGGCGGTCATGGCTTCGATAGAGGAATGCCTTGCTCCGCATTTCGCCAAGAATGACGCGGTCCGAAAATCCTGGGACGCAACCAAAGCTCACGGCGCAACCATCTTCGCAGCCTTACTCAAAGGAGCTGGTCGTCGATTGGCCGAGAAATACGCCGGGCAGGCGGTCGATGAGATCGGCGCACTGTTAGAGCGCGACGACTTTCTCCCTGAGCAGATCGAGGAATATCTTGAAGGCAACGAACACGCGGTCAGCGGAGTGGTCGCAACTGAGATCACGACACTCCTGACCAAATTCGTGGACAGGAAAATCGCCGACTATAAATCGCGAATCGATAGCGCAGCCCAGTTTCAGAATCGGTTGAAGACCATTTTGGCCTCTCTTGAAACCAAGACAAAGGTCAAACTGCCTCTCTTTATCCTGATTGACGAACTAGATCGCTGCCGGCCAACCTACGCCATAGAGATGCTGGAGCAGGTGAAGCATCTCTTCGATATCGATAATACGATCTTTCTCATAGCCACTGACGGCGACCAGCTCGCGCACTCGATACGGGCAGTCTACGGCGAAGGCTTTGACGGTGCCAGCTATCTCCTAAGGTTCTTTCACCGTCACTACCGTTTCGAAAGTCGCGATCTAGCAGCCTTCTCTGACTACTTGTTCGCCTTGAACGACATAGATCTTTCCAAACTCGGTACGCCGTTTGAAACATCCCCTTCGGATATTTTTGTCGGCGCGATGGATGCCTATAAAGTGACGCTCCGCGATGCTGAGCAGGTCTTCGACATCCTTAAGTCTTGCGTCACCATGTGGGACGAGCCAGTTCCGATTGAACTAAATATCATCCTACCGCTGATCATTCATTTCCACCGACGGCAGTTCGACGACATGGCCGCTTACTTCTCGGAAAGCCAACGCGCCAATGGACCAAAGTCGCCTTGGACAGTAACCGCTCAGTATATTGACCGTGGTCGTGTTAATCGTGGTCCAATCAACGTTCATACGTTGAATTCACAAATAATTAGCCGATTAAACGAGCCAATTATGAACGTTCTCAATAGCGAATACGCCGACTACAAGACCGGCTACGTCGCCCAGATTTTCGAACGCGAGTTCGAGAATATCCACCGACGCCGATATCAAGGCACCGGTCCGAAGACCGTTGCGCGTAGGTATGTCAGCCTTGTCCAAAGCGTTGGTCGGCTCGCTGCGCCCGCAGACGAGGGTGGGGTCAGAACGGTTGGCTAGAAACAGCAAACCCAGCCAAACTTAGACATGCTGAATACTCTGCTCTTGTGGTGCGCACTTCCATAATGGGTCCGCGAGTTCGCGCTACCTGCCCGCCGCGCAACAACTGGTGAGAATGAGCTAGTGCACCCGCGCCTTCCCGATCTCCAGCCCCTCCCCTCCCGCTGACACGGCGATCACGCTGCCGTCCTCGATCTCCCCCGCCAGAAGCTTGCGCGCGATCGGGTCGACCAGTTCCTTCTGGATGACGCGCTTCAGCGGCCGCGCGCCGTAGACCGGGTCGTAGCCCTTGTCGGCGAGCCAGGCGGCGGCGGTGTCGTCCAGGGCCAGGGTCAGGCGGCGGTCGGCCAGCAGCTTCTCGAAGCGGGCCAGCTGGATGCGGACGATGCCGCCCATCTGTTCGCGGCCCAGGCGGCGGAACAGGATGATCTCGTCGATGCGGTTCAGGAACTCGGGGCGGAAGTGGGCGCGGACGGCGTCCATGACGTAGGGGCGGACGGACTCGACGTCGTCGCCTTCGCCCTGGTTGGCCAGGGCCTCGGAGCCGAGGTTGCTGGTCATGATGATCAGGGTGTTGCGGAAGTCGATGGTGCGGCCCTGGCCGTCGGTCAGGCGGCCGTCGTCCAGCACCTGCAGCAGGACGTTGAAGACGTCGGGGTGAGCCTTCTCGACCTCGTCGAACAGGACGACCTGATAGGGCCGGCGACGCACGGCCTCGGTCAGGGCGCCGCCCTCGTCATAGCCGACGTAGCCCGGAGGGGCGCCGATCAGGCGGCTGACGGAGTGCTTCTCCATGTATTCCGACATGTCGAGACGGGTGATGGCGGCCTCGTCGTCGAACAGGAAGTCGGCCAGGGCCTTGGTCAGCTCGGTCTTGCCCACGCCCGTCGGGCCCAGGAAGAGGAAGCTGCCCAGCGGGCGGTTGGGGTCGTTGAGGCCGGCGCGGGCTCGGCGCACGGCGTCGGAGACGGCCTCCAGCGCCGCGTCCTGGCCGACCACGCGGTGGCGCAGGGCGTCCTCCATCTGGAGCAGCTTCTCGCGCTCGCCCTCCAGCATCTTGTCGACCGGAACGCCGGTCCAGCGGGAGACGACGGCGGCGATCTGTTCGGCGTCGACGACTTCGGGCGTCAACGGTCCGGACCCGGAGCTTTCCAGGCCTTCCGCGTCCGCGAGCTGTTTCTCGATCTGCGGGATCTGGCCGTAGGCGATCTCGGACGCACGGCCCAGGTCGCCGGCGCGCTGGGCGGCGGCCAGTTCGGCCCGCAGGCGGTCGAGCGTCTCGCGCAGCTGGGCGCCGGCGCCGACCTTTTCCTTCTCGGCCTTCCAGCGGGCGGTCAGGTCGTCGGACTGGCCCTCCAGATCGAGAATCTCGTCCTCGAGCTTTTCAAGGCGGTGCTGGGAGGCGCTGTCGGTCTCCTTCTTCAGGGCCTCGCGCTCGATCTTCAGCTGGACCAGGCGGCGATCGATCTCGTCCAGGGCCTCGGGCTTGGAGTCGACGGCCATGCGCACGCGGCTGGCGGCCTCGTCGACCAGGTCGATGGCCTTGTCCGGCAGGAAGCGGTCGGTGATGTAGCGGTTCGACAGGGTGGCGGCGGCGACGATGGCGGCGTCGGAGATACGCACGCCGTGGTGGACCTCGTACTTCTCCTTCAGTCCACGGAGGATCGAGACGGTGTCCTCGACCGTCGGCTCGGCGACGAAGACCGGCTGGAAGCGCCGGGCCAGGGCCGCGTCCTTCTCCACGTGCTTGCGGTACTCATCCAGCGTGGTGGCGCCGACGCAGTGCAGCTCTCCGCGGGCGAGCGCGGGCTTGAGCAGGTTGGAGGCGTCCATGGCGCCGTCGCCCTTCCCGGCGCCGACTAGGGTGTGCATCTCGTCGATGAACAGGACGATGCCGCCCTCGGCCGCCGCGACCTCGTTGAGCACGGCCTTGAGCCGCTCCTCGAACTCGCCGCGGTATTTCGCGCCGGCGATCAGGCTGCCCATGTCGAGCGACAGGACCTTCTTGTCGCGCAGACTTTCGGGCACGTCGCCGTTGACGATGCGCAGGGCCAGGCCCTCGACGATGGCGGTCTTGCCGACGCCGGGTTCGCCGATCAGGACGGGGTTGTTCTTGGTGCGGCGGGCCAGGACCTGGATGGTGCGGCGGATCTCCTCGTCGCGGCCGATGACCGGGTCGATCTTGCCGTCGGCGGCGGCCAGCGTCAGGTCGCGGGCGTAGCGTTTGAGGGCGTCATAGCCGTCTTCGGCGGCGGCGCTGTCGGCGGTCTTGCCCTTGCGGACCTCGACGATGGCGGCGTCCAGCGCGTCGGGCTTGGCCCCGGCGGCGCCGAGGACGGTGGCGGCGACCCCGCCTTCGCGGGCGAGGGCCGAGAGCAGGCGTTCGGTGGTGACGAAGGCGTCGCCGGCCTTCTTGGACGCGGCTTCGGCGGCGGCGAAGACACGGGCGGTGTCGCCGTCCAGATAGAGCTGGCCCGAGCCGCCGGAGACCTGGGCGCGCTTGCTCAGCGCGGTCTCGACGTCGGCTTCGGCGCGCTTGGGGTCGCCCCCGGCGGCGGTGATCAGGTTGCGGGCGAGGCCGTCGCGCTCTTCCAGAAGCACCTTGAGCAGGTGTTCGGGCGCGAATTGCTGGTGTCGGCGGGCCAGCGCCAGCGACTGGGCGGATTGGACGGCCTGTTTGGCGCGGTCGGAGTAGAGGTCGAGATTCAAGGCGGGCATCCCCTTCTGAGGCGGATTCCGGAAGACGCGCCCTTTCAAGCCAGCGACGCGCCGTCCGGCTGCAGCTCAGGTGGGTGTGGCCCATTCGCCACGCAAGAGCGAGCCCTTGCGTGGCGACAGAGGGATCAGCTTCCGGTCGACGGCGCCGAGAAGTCGAACTGTTCCGGCCGCCGCTGGCCCGAGCCGAAGGTCCAGGTCAGGCCGATATAGGCCGCGCGGCCGCCGAAGGTCATGCGGGTGCGGTCGGTGAAGGCCGGGGTCTGAATGGTGGTGGTCGCCCCGAACTCGTCGAGGACGTCGCGCACCGTCGCCTGGAAGGACCAGTCCTTGTTGAGCTTGCGGCGGTAGCCGAAGTTCACCAGCGTGGCCTGCACGCGCTCGCCCTGGGCCAGCAGCTGGTCGCCGGTCCAGATGCCGGAGAGCTGCACGAAGTCGTCCTGGGTCGGCTGCCAGTTGAGCGTCAGGCGGCCGCCGACGCTCTCGATCGAGCGGTTGACCGCGCCCGGAATGCCCGCGGCGTCGATTTCCTGACGGAAGCCGTTGATGCTGGCGTTGTAGCGCAGGGTCGGATGCAGCGCCCCGTTGGCCACCAGCTCGATGCCCGTGGCGGTGCTGGAGCCGAGGTTCTCGGGCCGGGTCAGGAAGACGCCGCCGCCGATGTCGCTGGTCACCTGGGTGAAGGCGTCGGTGGTGTCGCGGTAGTAGAGGGTCGCCTGATAGAAGGTCTGCTGGACCCGCTTCTGCCACATGACCTCGAAGGAATCCGTTTCCTGCGGCAGCAGGTTCGGGTTGCCCGAGCGGTAGTTGAGGTTGTCCTGATAGCTCAGGAAGGGGTTCAGGTCCTGCGGGTTGGGCCGCTGGATGCGCCGGCTGTAGCTGCCGCGGACGGTCTCGCCCTCGCTGAGCGTGTAGGACAGGTGCAGCGTCGGATAGGCGCGGAAATAGTCGTTGGACGACTGGATGTTGGTCGTGACCTGGTCGAGGTCGATGTTCGCCTGTTCCAGCCGCAGGCCGAACTGGGCCGACAGCCTCTCGCCGAACGGCTTTTCCCAGGTCGCATAGAGGGCGTGCACCGTCTGATCGACGTGGAAGGCGTTGGAGACGATCGGATCGGGGATCATGCCGCCGGGCGTCGGGCCGCGCGCGACGAAGTTGTCGAGCTTCAGATTGGACGCCTGCAGCTCGTAGCCGAGACGCAGACGGCCGCCGTCCGCCAGGGGGCGGACATAGGCGCTGGTGATCCCCAACTGGTCCTGGCGGTTCTGGTTCTCGACCGTCTCATAGGACAGGGCCGGCGCCGGAATGCGCAGGTTCACCGTGGTGTCGAAGTCGAGGCTGAAGCGGTTGCGGTCGAAACGGACCTCGTTGGACCATTCGTGGCCCTGGCCGTCGAAGCGGCGCAGGACGCGCGCCGACCCGCCCGAGAACTGGCCCGAGAAGCCGCCGGTCGAGTTGCGGGCGTAGGCCGAGGCCAGGCCGCCGCTGGCGGCATCGGCCTCATAGAGGTCGAGGGCGTTGATCACGTTCTCAACGTCGACGTGGCGGACTTCGCCGGTGATCTGCGTCTTGTCGTCGAGGTTATGTTCGGCCGCGAGGCGCACGAAGACGTTGTCGGAATGGCCGTCGGCGTTCAGGTTCGAGCGCGCCTGGAGGAAGCGACCAGCGCCGGCGTCGAACCGTTCACGCAGGCGGTCCATCTCCTGAACGAAGGTGTCGTGACGCACGCCGATATCGGCCGACAGGGTCGTCTTGCCGATCACATGGGCGATGCTGCCGCCGAAATTGTAGCGCTCGTTGTCGCCGATATTGGCGCGGATCGAGCCGGTGGTGGTCGCGCCGGGACGCACGGCGTTGGGCTTGGAGATCAGGTTGATCACCCCGCCCGATCCTTCGGGGCTGTAGGCGGCGGAAGGGTTGGTCATCACCTCGATGCGCGCGTACTGGCTGGCCGGAATCTGCAGCACCATCTGGGCGCGGCTCGGGCCGTTGAACTGGGTCGAGGGCCGGCCGTCGACCAGGATGGTGACATTGGCGTCGCCGCGCAGGCTGACGTTGCCGTCGGGATCGACCTCGACCGACGGCACGTTGCGAAGGGCGTCGGCCAGGGAGCCCGTGGCTGCCTGCAGGTCGTTCGCCAGGCTGTAGCTGGTCGAGTCGATCGACGTGCGGACGTCGTTGGGGCGAGCCGCGACGACCACGTCGCCGATCGCCGTCGGCTCGGCCGGAGCCTCCTGAGGCTTCTCGCCCTCGGGAGCCGGGGCCGGAGCGGGCGTCTGGACCGGCGCCTGGGCGGGCGTCGGGGCCTGAGCCTGGGTCGGGGCGGCGCGCGGCGCGGGCTGCGGAGCCGGAGCGGTCTGGGCGGCCGCGGCGCCGACGGGCAGCGTCAGGGCGACGCTGGTGAGCAGGATGAGCTTAAGGTTCGACATGGCCCCCAGCCATAGAGATGCGAAGGCCGGGACCGCCTTCGCGCAGCCTGCTGACTAACAGCGATTTGCGGATCACCCGAGTTACATCTTTTTCATTTCATTACGGTTTTTACACAACACGTCACTTTTCCGCCCTCTCGTCTGCACATCTCGAACAGCATGACCGGGTGGACGGCTCCGCCGCTTCCCGCTTGGCGACGGACGGGTGGGCGGGCTAGCGTCCCGGCGCAATTTGTCGGGAGCGTCTCCATGTCCATCCGTCTCACGCGCCGCGCGGCGCTGATCTCGTCCGCCGGCGCCGCCGCCCTGCCCGCGACCGGATGGACCCAGACGGCGGACCAGACGGCGCTGGCGGATCAGGTCGACGCCTTCGTGAAGCGGGCCATGGCCGCCTTCCCCGATCAGCCGGCGGTGTCGGTCGCCGTGGTCAAGGACGGCCGGCCGGTGCTGACCCGCGGCTACGGCGTGCGCGCCATCGGCGGGGCGGCGGTGGACGAGCACACCCTGTTCGCCATCGCGTCCAACACCAAGGCGGTGACGTGCGCCGCCCTGTCGATCCTGATCGACGAGGGCAAGGTGAAATGGGACGGACCCGTGCGGACGTATCTGCCCGGGTTCAGCCTGTCCAAGCCCGAGTTGAACGACATGGTCACGGTGCGCGACCTGGTCAGCCACCGCATCGGCTTCGGCCTGGGCGCCGGCGACCTGCTGTTCTGGCCGAACGGAAACCGCAGCCGGGCCGAGATCATGGCGGCCATCCCGCACGTGCCGATCGAGGACAGCTTCCGCACCGCGTACCACTACTGCAACCTGATGTTCGTGGCGGCGGGCGAGGTCGTCGCGGCGGCCAGCGGCATGCCGTGGGAGCAGTTCATCCAGACGCGCATCCTGACGCCGCTGGGCATGACCGAGACCCTGCCGCTGATGACCCACGCCGACCCCGCCAAGTCGGCGCTGCCGCACGGCCGGATCGGACCGCCGCTGCGCTACCAGGGGCCGATGCAGACCATCGGCCAGTCGATCAAGGAGGTCTGGGACTGGTCGGCGGCGGGCGCCGCCGGCGGCTTCGTCACCAATCCGGTCGACTGGGCCAAGTGGATCGCCGTGCAGCTGAACAGGGGCGCCCTGCCCGACGGGACGCGCCTGTGGTCCGAGGCGCGGTCGAACGAGATGTGGCGGCCGAACATCATCATCTCCAGTTCGGGCGGACCGACGGCGGAGCTGCCGGGCCGGGCCATCGCCTCGACGTACGCCACCGGCTGGCAGGTGCAGGACTATCGCGGCGAGCGGTTCATCACCCACGGCGGCGGCGCCCCCGGCTATCTGTCGGGCACGGTGCTGCTGCCGGGCCGCAACGCGGGCTTCAGCTACTTCACCAACGCGGAAGAGAGCCAGCTGACGCGCACCCTGCGCAGCGGCATCGCCGACATCATCATGGGCAAGACCGGCTTCGACTGGATCGCCGACGGGGTGCGGCTGACGCAGGAAGGCAATGCGAAGTCCATCGCCGCCGCCGCCGAGATCGACGCGAAACAGGCGGCGGGCGCCGCGCCGTCCCTGCCCATCGCGGCCTATGCCGGAGCGTGGCGCGATCCCTGGTACGGCGAGATCCGGATCGAGGAGCGCACCACCGGGCGCGGCCGCAATCGCCGCACGGGCCTGCACCTGGACTTCACCCGCACCAACGCCCTGAAGGGACCGCTGGAGCCCTATGACGGCGACACTTTCCGCACCCGCTTCCCCGACAAGCGCGAGGAGGACGTGTTCGTGACCTTCAAGGTCGAGAACGGCGTGGCGGTTGCGGCGACGCTGAAGGCGGTCAGTCCGGACGCGGACTTCAGCTACGACTATCAAGACCTGCGGCTGGCGAAGGGCTGACCTGATGATCTCGTTGCTTCTCACCCTCCTGACCGCCGCGCCGCAGATGCAGGAGGGGCCCATGCCGCCCGCTTGCGTCGGCCCCACCTTCGCCGGCTGGCAGGCCTGCGCGGACGCGGCGCGGGAAGGCACGCCCGCCTATAGCCTGGCCATGATCAACCTGGGGACCGAGGCCTACATGCGGGGCGACCTGACCGAGGCGCTGCGATTCTATGATAAGGCCGAGATCCCCGGTCACGCCATGACCTCGGATATCGTGTTCCACACCTTCAGAGCCGACGCCCGCCGCTATGGCGGTCGCGTGGAAGACGCCCGCGCCGACGCCGCCATCGCCTGGGGCTTCCTGGACGGTCGTCCGCCGGCGGACACGCCCGCCTACGCCCTGATGCCGGTCAACGACGAGCTGCGCGCCCTGATCCTCAGCATCCTTCTGCCGATCCTGAAGGACAGCGATCCCACGGCCTTCCAGAAGGCGCGGGTGATGTATCTGGCGGTTCCGGCCATCGGCTGGGAGGCCCTGAGCCGCCGCGCCGGGACACTGACGGAACTGGGCGACTGCGAGGCCGCCGTGGCCGCCAGCAAGGGCGCCCTGGATCTGCAGCCCGCGGACCCGCTGACCCAGAACAACCACTGCTACACCCTGGTCGAGGCCGGCCGGGCCGCCGAGGGCGTGACCTATTGCGAGCGTGCCGTCGCGGGCCGGCCGGAACTGGCGCCGGTGCGCCATTCCTATGCGGCGGCGCTGGCGGCGTTGGGCCGATGCGAGGACGCCGAGGCCCAGCTGGCCGAAGCGCGCCGCCTCGACCCCGGCGGAGCCCTGTACCGCGAACCGCTGGCCTGCACGCCGAAGGGCTGAGCCCCCGTCAGCGCGCCAGTTCGAGGATCTCGAGCTTGGATTCCACGCGCGGCCACGGCACGACCATGCGCCAGCGCTCGGGGCCGATGCGTTCGAACACGCCGACCTGGTCGCGTTCGGACTCGGCGCCGTAGGCCGGGAAGCCGGTTTCGTCCGCGCCCCAGGCCTGGGCCCCGATGAAGACGAGACGACGGTCCGTGTCCGGATAAAGCAGGCCGCGCGTGCGCTGCGATCCCGTCGTCTTGGTCAGGATCAGGTCGCCGCCGGGCGTCAGCTCGACCGTGCAGCGGAAGAAGGGGTAGGCGACATAGGCCAGCCCGCCCTCGGCCTTGGCCCCCAGCTTGACCGTGCGGCAGCGATAGGTTCCCGGCGAGGGCTGGAGCCGCCCGGCCTGGCCGGCGTTCGGATCGACCAGCGGCCCCAGGGCCTCGACCTGCGAGGCGAAGCCCTTGTCCTCCGCCTCGGCGCGCGCCAGGCGCCAGGCCTCGTCCAGGCGGCCCAGATTGGCGGCGTCGGCGGCGGACGCGATCCCGCGCCAGCCGGAAGCCTCGGCCTGTTCGGCCTTCTCAGGGATTGGAGCCGGAGCGGCGGCCGGATTTTCGGCGGGCGCGGCGGGACTGTCGCCGGTCGAGGGCGGCGGATTGTCGCCGCACGCCGCAAGCAGGGCGGCGACGGAAGCGACGGCGATCAGGGTCCGCATCGGGCAGGCTCCGTATGGCTGAGCTTGCACAACGGGCGACGAACGATCGGGTTTCCGATCAGGCGGGAACGAGCTCGATCAGGTCAAGGTTGGACTCGTTCTGCGGCCAGGGGATCACCAGCCGCCAGCGGCGCTCGCCGATCCGCTCCAGCGTCGCGATCAGGTCCCGGTCGGGACGCTGGCCGTAGGAGTTGGCCGGGGGCTCGGAGGCCAGGGCCATGGAGCCGAGCAGGACCATGTGGCGGTCGTCCTCGGGGAACAGCAGGCCCGCGGGCCGCTGCGAACCGGTCAGCTTGACGAATTTCAATCCGCTGCGGGTCTGTTCGATGCTGCAGGCGAACCAGCCGTAGACGACGTAGCCCAGACCGTCCTCGCCCCCCTGGGACCCCAGCTTGACCGTGCGGCAGCGATAGGCGCCGGCGGGGGGAATGACGGACGGACGGCGCGCATCCGGATCGATCAGGTCGCCCAGGCTGTTGAGGTCGCCCGAGCCGCGCTGGCGGCGCGCCTGCTGCAGGGCCAGCGACCAGGCCGCGTCGCGGCGCGCGTAGCGGTCGCGGTCGGCGGCGGTCACGATGCTGCGCCAGTCGCGCAGGGTCGCGCCAGGCGCTCCCGACGGCGGCGGGGGCGGAGGCGGGGCCGGCGGCGTGGCGCAGGCGGACAAGGCCAGAACGGCGCCGACGATCAGGGTCGGCAGCCGGAACAGACGAGGCATGGGCGCTCCCGAACTCAGGCTGAGGGCGTGGCTCGGCTCTTTTGGACCGGTCCGGACGGCCGGCGTCAAGCGCCCTCGCGTCGCGGGAGCGTTGAACACCGGATAGGCGATGGCGCTTCTCCCCTCGCGGGAGGACGCGTCAGCTGTCTTCGGCGGGGGCGTCGGCCTTGCGGCGCGGCGCGCGGCGCTTGGGCGCCGGAGCCTCTTCAGCGGCCGCCTCGGGCGCCGGAGCGGGCGCGGCCGAACGGGTCAGGAAGCCCGGCAGGGCGGTGGGCGCCTCGTCGGCGGGCTGTTCCTCGCGGCGCGAACGGCGCGGGGCGCGCTCGGCGCGTTCCGGGGCCTGGACCGGAGCGGCTTCCGCGACGGGCGCGGGCTCGGCCTCGAAGGAAGCCTCGTCGCCGGCGGCGTCGGCGGGAGCGTCGCCCTCGCCGTCGAAGCGACGGTTGCGTTCGTCCCGGCGGCGCTCCCAGCGTTCGCGGCGGCTCTCACGGCGACCGCCCTCGCGGGCCTCGCCATCAGCGGCGGGGGCGGGCGCGGCGCCTTCGGCGCGCGGCTCACGCGGTTCGCGGGGTTCACGCGGCTCACGATCGTCGCGGTCGCGCCATTCGCGGCGGGGCTGTTCGTTCGAGCGCTCGTTCTGGCGCTCTTCCTGCTCGCGCTGGCGGGCTTCCTGCTGGGCGACGCGGTCGGCCTCGGCCTGCTGGGCGGCCATGATGGCCGCCGCCTGGGCGCCGGATTCGTCCTCGAAGTCGATGTCGAAGCCCTGACCGGCCAGTTCGCGCTGGGCGATCTCGGAGACCGAACGCTGGGGCTGCAGGGCGCGCAGGACGCGGAAATAGTGTTCGGCGTGCTGGGTGTAGTTCTCGGCCAGAACGCGGTCGCCGCCGGCCGACGCGTCGCGCGCCAGCTGCATGTAGCGCTCATAGACGGTCTGGGCGTTGCCGCGGACCTTGATGTTCTCGGGCCCCTGCGAGTCCCAGGAACGATTGGGGTTGGTGGCGTTGGCGTTGTTATTGCCGCCGCTGCCGGGCTTCCTGTTGCGTCCGCGTTGACGCTTCATGCCCTTGAAATCTCTCATCGGACGCTACCGTGCCTTGATGGGGAGGGCGGACCGGACCTCGAAGGCTCGGTATCCGTCCGGGGGTGTTCCGTCTCGGGCGGGGCCTATTCCCCGCTGGCGATGTGTTCGGAAAGCCGTGCCGCCCCGTGGTCCGCCGGGCGACTGGCCCGACCGTCACTGCCCTGAACGCGCGCGAGTCAGGAACCAGAGCGGTTCGAGGCGTGCGTTTCGGGTGGGAGACAAGGGAGACTTAGCGCGGGATCGTGGCGTTTCCAAGGGGATTTGTATGGCGACGCCATACAGCCCCCCTCGCCTCACATCTTCGGAATCGGATTGGTCCGCGGATTGGGGCCGTTGGTGACGACGCGGTCGCGGTCGGACAGGTCCTTGACCACGATGACGTTCTCGAAGCCCGCATCCTCGAACAGGGCCTTGACCTGCGGCCCCTGGTCCCAGCCGATCTCGACCGCGAAGGTCCCGCCGGGCTTGAGGATGCGCATGATCTCGGGCGCCAGTTCGCGATAGGCGACCAGGCCGTCCTCGCCGCCGTCCAGCGCCAGGTGGGGATCGTGCTCGCGCACCTCGGGATCGAGGCCGGCGATGTCGCCCGAGGGGATGTAGGGCGGGTTGGAGACCACCAGGTCGAAGCTGTGTTCCGCGAAGCCGGTGGCCCATTCGGTGCGGATGAAGTCGCAACGGCCGGCGAGGTCCAGGTTGGCGGCGTTCTCGCGCGCCACGGCCAGGGCCTCGGTCGAGATGTCGGTGCCGACCCCCTTGGCCGCCGGACGCTCGGCCAGGGTGGCCAGCAGGATGGCGCCCGAGCCGGTGCCCAGGTCGATCATCGTGAAGGCCTCATGCGGGGCGTAGGCCAGCATGATCACGTCCAGCAGGGCCTCGGTGTCGGCGCGCGGGCTGAGGACGTCGGGCGTGACGTTCAGCATGATCTTCCAGAAGCCCTTCTGGCCAAGGATCTTCGACACCGGCTCGCGCTTCAGACGGCGGGCGATATAGCCGTCCAGCACGGCCCGCTGCGCGTCGGTCACGACGCGGTAGGGGTCGGTCAGGATGTCGGTGCGCGAGCAGTCGGCGGCGACCTCCAGCAACAGGCGGGCGTCGATCGAGGGGCTGTCGATTCGGGCGGCCTTGAGATCGGCCGTGGCGGCCTTCCAGGCGGTCAGCAGGGTGCGGGCGGAGGCGGCGTCGGTCATGTGGACGGATTGGCGCGGCTGGCCGACGATTTCAAGCTCTGCCCGCGCATGGCACAAGGGCGGGGCGCAAGAAGCGGGGAACGGCAGGGGCAGCTTGGCCGTTGTCGCGCCCATGCAGCGACAGTCGGGAAAGACAGGCTTGGACAGGAAGACGGGACCGAGTCTGTGGGGCATGGCGGGGGCCGTCCTGGGCGGCCTGGCCGCGGGCGCGGGAGCCGCGCACCTGCTGTACACGCGCGGGCACAAGTTCGGGGTGGAGCTGCGTCCGCAGCGGCCCGAGCCCCTGCCCCCGCGACCGCCCACGCCCGAGGATTTCGACGCCAAGGAGCCCGGGCGCGGTCGGACCGCGCGACGGCCCGAACATATTCCCCACAAGGGCTGGGTCGACATCTTCTGGCGCTGGGGCGCCTCCTACTTCGGCGACCGGGTCGGGTTCGTGGCCGGCGGGGTGACCTTCTTCGTGGTCCTGTCGCTGTTCCCGACCCTGGCCGCCTTCGTAACCATCTACGGCCTGTTCGCCGATCCGAACGACGCCTGGGGCCGGCTGGAGTTCCTGTATTCCGTGCTTCCCCAGGGGGTCACCGAGTTCCTCGGCGGAGAGATGCAGCGGCTGGCCCAGAACTCGACCGGCCAGCTGACCTTCACCCTGGTCTGGACCCTGGCGCTGTCGCTGTGGACGGCCAACGGGGCGATCAAGGTGCTCTTCTACGGGTTGAACGTCGCCTATCACGAGGTCGAGCGGCGCAGCCTGATCCGGTATAACCTGCTGTGCATGGCCTTCACCGTGTCCGGCCTGCTGGCGGTGCTGCTGGCGGCGGGGATGGTGGTCGGCGTGCCCGTGGCCCTGAGCGTGCTGGGGCTGTCCGACGAGTGGGCCTATCTGGCGCCGTTCCGCTGGCCGGTGCTGCTGCTGATCTACGGCGCGGCGCTGACGCTGATCTACCGCATGGGTCCGTGCCGGCAGAAGGCGCGATGGCGCTGGCTGACGCCGGGCGCGATCTTCGCCGCCCTGCTGAGCGTGGGGCTGTCGCTGGGGTTCAGCTGGTATCTGCAGACCTTCGTGCGCACGGCCTCCTACGGCCCGCTAGCGGCGATGATGGGTTTCCTGCTGTGGACCTGGCTGAGCGTGCAGATCATCCTGATGGGCGCCGAACTGAACGCCGAGATCGAGCACCAGACCGCCATCGACACGACCACCGGCGAACCGGTGGCGCTGGGCGAACGGGGAGCCGTCATGGCCGACAGCGTCGGACCCAAGCGCGGCAATCCGGCGGCCCTGGCCTTCACGCTGAAGCACGCCGAGGCGCTGTCGGATCGACTGCTGCGGCGGCGGATTCGCCCGCGAAACTGAGGGTCAGCCGAATTCGGCTTCCAGGTCGGCCAGGCGGGCGGCCTGGTCCTCGGCGATCAGGGCGTTGAGCATCGGATCGATGTCGCCCTCGAGGATCTGCGGCAGGCTGTGCAGGGTCAGGCCGATGCGGTGATCGGTGACCCGGCCCTGCGGGAAGTTGTATGTGCGGATGCGCTCGGACCGGTCGCCCGAGCCGACCTGCGACTTGCGGGCGTCCGAGCGGGCGTTGTCCTTCATCTGGCGCTGCATGTCGTAGAGGCGGACGCGCAGATTCTTCATCGCCTTGTCGCGGTTCACGTGCTGCGACTTCTCGGACGACGTCACCACGATGCCCGAAGGGAAGTGGGTGATGCGCACAGCGGAATCGGTCTTGTTGACGTGCTGGCCGCCCGAGCCGGAGGCGCGGAAGGTGTCGATGCGGATATCCTTGTCGTGGATCTCGATCTCCACGTCCTCGACCTCGGGCAGGACCGCGACGGTGGCGGCCGAGGTGTGGATGCGGCCGCCCGCCTCGGTGGCCGGGACGCGCTGGACTCGGTGGACGCCGCTCTCGAACTTCAGGCGGCCGAACACGCCGTCGCCGGTGACGGTGGCGATGATTTCCTTGTAGCCGCCGGCCTCGCCCTCGGTGGCGCTGTCGACCTCGACCTTCCAGCCCCGGGTGGAGGCGTAGCGCGAATACATGCGGAACAGGTCGCCGGCGAACAGGGCCGCTTCGTCGCCGCCGGTGCCGGCGCGGACTTCCAGCACGGCCGAGGCGTTCTCGTCAGCGTCGCGGGGCGCCAGCAGGAGGGCGACCTCACGCTCCATCTCCGGCAGGCGATCCTTGAGCGACTGAAGCTCCTCGGCGGCCATGTCGGCCATCTCCGGATCCTCGGCCATCACTTCCAGGTCGGCCATCTCGGCGCGGGTCCGCGCCAGGCCCTGGACGGCGTCCGCGACCGGCTTGAGTTCGGCGTGCTCCTTGGACAGGCGCACGATCTCGGCACCGTCCGAGGCCGCGCCCATGCGCGCCTCCACCTCGTGGAAGCGGTCAAGCACCTGATCGAGCCGGGCCTGGGGAAGTCGCAAGGGTTTCTCCGGAAAGGGGCCGATCTCCTATCCGGCCCGCCGGGACCTGTCCAATGCGGCGTCAGTACAGCAGGGTTTTCCGGTGCAGGCTTCCGGCCGTCCCGGGGCTTTCCATCTTGATCAGCTGCTGGGTCGACTTGGCCAGCCAGAACCGCGCGATCGAGGCCCCGCCGGAGTTGTAGTCCGTCTCGACCACCCAGCAGTCGATCGCCGACCCGTCCGGACCGGTCAGGACGGCCTGGTCGCCGGTCCGCCAGACATAGCGCGCCGGCGGTCCTCCGCCGGGATGATAGAAGGGGATGGAGACGGCGTACCCCGGCGCCCACGGCAGGGTCTGCAGCATCTCCATGTCGGTTTCGAAATTGTACGCCGCCTCGAGCGCCGGCACCGAGAAGTCCGCGCGGCTGTTGTCGGGCAGGTCCCGCAGGCCGGTGATGGCCTCGGGCGAGAAGCGGAAGCCTTCGACCACGCGGGTCCCGTCGCGGGTGGAGGTCCGGATATGCGTCAACGGGCGGAAGGTCCCGATCTCGAACACGGAGTCACGCTCGGCCAGGGACGGCGTCTGCCCGGTCCCGTCCCAACGCTGGACGATGTGAAGGCGTCGAACGCCCTCGACCTCTTCGAAGCGGACCTCGCGCCGCCAGATGTCGACGGCGATATGGGCGCCGTCCTTCTCGACCGAGCGCAGATAGGTCCGGGCGCCGGGCTTCAGCAGATCGAACCGGGGCAGCGGACGGCCCACGCTCAGCAGATCGATGTCGGCGGCCCGAGCGGCGCCGACCAAGGGCGCGGCGGCGGCGGCGGCCAGGACGAAACGGCGGGTCGGTTTCATCGGCGGCCTCCCGCCGGACGGGCCAGCACTTCGCCGCGGCCCAGGTCATGGCGCAGCGCGCCGTAGGCGGCCCAGTCGAGCACGGCCTGGATGTAGCCGTCCGCATAGCGGGTCTCGATCCGCGTCCCGTCGGGGCCAGGCTCGAACTGGACGATGCCGTGGTCGGCGTCCGGATACTGGACGACGGTGACGGGACGGCCCTCGGCGGCGAGGGCGGTCAGGCGCGTGCGCGTGCCCTCCATCGGCGCTTCGGTGTCGTTCGCGGCCAGAATCCACAACATGGGGACATCGAGGCCGCGCAGCGTCGGCAGGGGGTCATAGTCCCACATGATTCCCCACTGGATCTGGGCGAGAAGGGCGGTGATCTCTTCGTTCGACGACTTGAGGAGCATGGGGGTGAAGTCGCCGCCGATGTCCTTGAACCAAGGTTCCGAACCATAGCGGGCGCGCACGGCGTCGAGATCGGCGAAGCCGACCGCGCCGTTCGACGACACGAAGGCGGTCGTGACGGTGAAGATCTTCTCGGCCTCGGCGAGCACCTCCGGTCCCCATCCCTTGTCCGTGAGGCTGTCACGGATCTCGCCGCGTTCCTCGGCCAGGACGCCCTCGGCCATGCCGAAGCCGATGGTGACGAAGTCGACCGGGACCTTGGTCGCGGCCAGCGGCGCGACCCAGCCGCCCTGGCTGCCGCCGTGCAGGCCGACCCGTCCGGCGCGGGCGCCCGCTGCCCGGCGCGCCGCGGTGACGGCGGCGGCGGCGTCGGTGGCCAGAAGGTCGAAATTCTGGCCGTAAGTCCCGCCGGAGCCGCCCGTGCCGCGCTTGTCATAGACGAAGACGCCGACGCCCGACGCCGGAGCCAGCCGCTGGAACCAGTTGTAGTCGAGGGCCGCCGAGGCTTCCGATCCGTGCACCTCGATCATGATCGGAACCGGGCCGTCACCGGGCGGCAGGATCAGGCGGCCGGCCAGCCGCGTCCCGTCCGCGCTGGTGAAGGGCGCGTCGATCGTGGGCAGGTCGACACGACGCGCCTCGCGACCGTCGAAGGTCATACGGTCCGCGGTGGTGCAGTCGCCGAAGGAGGCCTGAAGGGCCGCGGGCCGATCCGTCCAACCCTCCGTTCCGGTCCAGGCGCCCGAGGCGTCCTGGCGCAGCCGGGCGGTGCGGCCGTCGAGCAGCCGCCAGCGGCCGCCGGGACCGTCGATGGGGGCGACGTCGATCAGGGTCCCGTCGGCGAGGCGATAAAGCCCGACATGGCAGGCGAAGGCGGGGTCGGGCCTGGACGGCTCATTGCCGATCTGCGCCGACGCCTGGCCGGCGAATACGAGGGTCGCGAAGGTCGCGGCCAGAAGCGTTCGGATCATCATCACATCATCCCTTCACGGCATCGGAACCGGGACGAAGCCTTCCGGACGACGCACGGTCCAGTGAATAAGGGGTAATGCAGCCTGACGGAAACGTGACAGCGTCGCCGTTACAACCGGCGGCTTCGCGCATTAGCTCGACAGGACATCTTCGTCCGCGCCACGCAGAGCCTTCATGGAAACCTTCCTGCTGTTCCTCGTCGTCGGCTTCCTCGCGCAGGCCGTCGACGGATCCCTGGGCATGGCCTACGGCGTGATCTCCTCCTCGGTGCTGCTCGCCTTCGGCGTGCCGCCGGCGACGGCCTCGGCCAGCGTGCACGGAGCGGAGGTCTTCACCACCGCGGCCTCGGCGGGCAGCCACGCCTGGCACCGCAACGTCGACTGGAAGATGCTGCTCCCGCTGGCGGCGGCCGGCGTCTTCGGCGGCTGTATCGGCGCCTATGTGCTGGCGGGACTGGACAGCAACGTCGTCAAGCCTTTCGTCATCGCCTACCTGGCCCTGATGGGCGTCTGGATCCTGTGGCGCGCCGGCCATGACGTGAAGCCGCGCCTGATCCGCCCGACCTGGATCGTGGCGCCCCTGGGCGCCGTCGGCGGCTTCCTGGACGCCATCGGCGGCGGAGGCTGGGGGCCGACGGTGTCGTCCACCCTGGTCGGCGCCGGGCAGGAGCCGCGCCGCGCCATCGGCACGGTCAACACCGCCGAGTTCTTCGTCACGGTCGCCGTCAGCGCCACCTTCGTCTGGTCCCTGCTGAGCGGCCACTGGGAAGAAGCGGACGCCCTGCAGAACCACGCCGCCGCCGTGGGCGGACTGGTGGTCGGCGGCCTGCTGGCCGCGCCCTTCGCCGGCCTGATCGCCAAGCGCGTGCCGCGCCGGCCGATGACCTATGCGGTGGGCGGCCTGCTGATCCTGCTGGCCGGCTTCCAGGGCCTGCAGCTGTCGGGCCTGCTGGGCTGAACAGAAAGGGCGGGACAGACCGAAGTCCGTCCCGCCCCCTTGAAAACGCACTAAGGGTGCGCCGGGCCTTACGGCCGGGCGGCGGCCGGAGCGGCGGGAGCGGCCGCAGCCTGACGGCGGCGCTCGGCGTCCTGGGCCGGGGTCAGCATTTCGACGACCAGCGGGTTCGGCGTCAGGTCGTTCATGGCGCCCGAGGTTCCGTCGACCACCAGGCCGATCGGACCGCCGATCAGGATGTTGCCCGCCGCGCCCGCGGCGCCGCTGCCGGCCATGCGGCTGTCGACCCGGATTTCCTGGGTGACGTAGCCCTCCATCGACACCGTGGCGGTGAAGCCCGGCTTGCGCGGCATGCGGAACGAGCACGGCGTGGCCGCGCACTCGAAGCCGGTCGAGGTGGTGACGCGCGCGCCCGGGGGCGTGCTCTCGACGGAGAAATTCTGGCTGGTGCCGCGAGTCACCGTGGCGCAGGCCGGCAGGGTCAGGGCGGCCGCGGCAAGCGCGATCGCCTGCACGCCGAAGCGCGCGGTGCGGATGGAAATCATGAAGCCCCCAAGACTTGGATAAAGGTCCGCCCCCCGGCGGACCTGACGGCTAACTCGCACCCCACCCCCGGGAACGTCAATCACCGAACCGTGAGGTCGCAGGAGACAGGCGGTGAAAGCGGGGCTATATCCTGAGCTTGCATCGACCACGGGGGGCTGATGCGACCAAATCGGGGGATTTCATGAAGCCTGTTCACCTCGCCCTTTCGGGCGCGATCCTGCTCGCCGGCTGCGTCACGTCGAACGGCACCAGCGCCGTGCATCCCATGTCCAAGGACGCGGCCGCACGGGGCCGGGTGACGCTGGTGCAGCTGCACAACACACCCTCCAACGTCAGCGGCGACTTCACCGCCCAGTTCCAGAACACCGTCCAGAGCAAGCTGAACGAATGCGCGGACGGCGACTATCCGCTGGTGCTGACGGTCACGCTGAACGGTTACCACTCGGCCAATGCGGCCATCGCCCTGTTCGCGCCGAGCCAGAGCGAGATCAGCGGCGTCGCGCGCCTGACCGACGCCTCGGGCGCGGTGGTGGGCGAGTACAACATCCGCCGCACCATCATGGTCGGCGGCGTGATCGGCGCCGTCGTGGCCGCCAACGCCGAGCAGAACATGAGCAGCGCCTTCGGCGAGGAACTGTGCAAGCAGGCCTTCAAGAAGAACTGATCGCCTGATCAGGCCGGCCGGGTTTCCATGAAGCTCGGCCGCGCCTCCAGCGCCGCCTGCAGGGCCACGAGTCCCGGCCGCCCGGTCGCCCAGTCGAAGTCCGGATGGCGGAAGTCGATCCAGGTCAGGGCCACGCCGGTGTTCAGGACGCCGATATGGAAATCGTCGGCCGACAGGCCGGCGGCCTCCAGCGCGTCGAGGCAGCGGTGCATGTTCTCGGTCCAGCGCGTCATCCACGAGGGCGAGCGCTCGCTTTCCGGACGGCGCTTCTCCAGCACCAGCTTGACGCCCATCTCCAGCAGGCCGTCGGCCAGCACCTCGATGCGCCGCACGCGCAGCCGCTCGGCGCCGTCGGCGGGCAGCAGGCGTGGGCCGGAACCGAGGCCGTCCAGATATTCGCAGATCACCGGGCTGTCGTTCACCGGCAGGCCGTCCGGCGCGATCAGGGTCGGGACCTGCACCACGGGATTGGCGGCCAGAAGTTCGGGCGCATTGGCGTAGGGATCGACGAAGACTTCCTCGATCGACAGCCCCTTCTCGCGCGCGACGATGCGGCATTTGCGGGCGAAGGGCGACGGGGCGGTGATGTAGAGCTTCATGGGTCAGCGGCGCTCGATGGTGACGCCCTCGGGCGCGGTGAGGACGTCGAGGCGGGCCTTGGCCGCCGTGTCGCCGAGCGCGTGGGCGCGCATGAAGTCCACGGTGGTGGCCGCGATCAGGTCGAAGTCGGCGGCGTCCGCGTTGCCGACCAGGCTGTGGTCGCCGCCGGCGAAGGTCAGCAGCATCTTGCCGCCCGCCGCGCTGGTGTCGAAGGCGAAGCGGTGGTCGGCGGGGTCGGTGACGAAGCCCTGCACCAGATCGGCGTCGCCGGTGACGATCAGCACCGGCGTGGTCACGGTCGCGAAGGTGGAGGGATTGATCACACCGGGGATCTTGCCCGGCGTGGACAGGGCGATGACCGCCTTGACCGCCGGATCGCCCAGCGGCCCCGCGACGGTCTCGGCGCCGGCCTCCATCAGGGAATTCAGCGACCCGAAGGAATGGCCCGCCGCGATCATCGGCTTGCCCGGATGCGAGGCCTGCACATAGCCGCGCACGACCGCCAGATCGACGATGCGGGTGATGAAGACGCTGCGTTCGTCGGCCTCGGCGTGGCGCGGGTGCAGCAGCGAATCCAGATGCATCGGGGCCACGACCGTGAAGCCATGGGCCGTCCAGTCGTCGATGATGCGGTGGTAGCGAGCCGGGTCGCTGTTCCAGCCGTGGCTGAAGACGATGACGCCCTGCTCGTTCGCCGCCTGCCAGACGCTGACATCGATGGCGCGGCCGTCGGGGGCGGTCAGCGGGACGTGGGTCGCAGCGGAGGCCTGGGCGGTCGCGGGGACGGTCTGGGCCAGGGCGGGCGCGGTCGAGAGCGCTCCCAACGACAGGACAAGCGCGAGCGCGGTGACGGCGCGACGGATCATGAGAAACTCCCCGGACTTCCCCGCCTTGCTAGCGCAGGATGTCCGGACGGGACAGGCGCAGATTACTCCGCCGCTTCGAAGGCCGGTTCCTCGGCCGCCTTGCGGGCGGCGTCCAGCTCGGCGGCCTTGGCTTCGACCTGGGCGACGATCTCGTCGATCATGCCGTCGTTGGCCTGTTTGTGGGCGATCTTGCCGTTCAGATAGACCATGCCCGCGCCCTTGCCGCCGCCGGTGAAGCCGACGTCGGTGTACAGCGCCTCGCCCGGGCCGTTGACCACGCAGCCGATGATCGACAGCGACATGGGCGTAGTTACGTGGGCCAGCTTCTCTTCCAGGATGCCGACCGTCTCGATGACGTTGAAGCCCTGACGCGCGCACGACGGGCAGGCGATGATGTTCACCCCGCGGTGGCGCAGGCCCAGGGACTTGAGGATGTCGAAGCCGACCTTGATTTCTTCCACCGGGTCCGCGGCCAGCGACACGCGGATGGTGTCGCCGATGCCGGCCCACAGCATGGAGCCCATGCCGATGGCGGACTTGATGGTGCCGGTGCGCAGCGGCCCCGCCTCGGTGACGCCCAGGTGCAGGGGACAGTCGATGGCGTCGGCCAGCTGCTGGTAGGCGGCGACGGTCAGAAAGGGGTCGGACGCCTTCACCGAGATCTTGAACTCGTGGAAGTCGTTGTCCTGCAGGATGCGGGCGTGGTTCAGCGCGCTTTCGACCATGGCCTCGGGGCAGGGCTCGCCGTACTTCTCCAGCAGCTCGCGCTCGAGCGAGCCGGCGTTGACGCCGATGCGCATGGAGCACCCGTTATCGCGGGCGGCCTTGATCACTTCCCGCACCCGGTCAGCGTTGCCGATATTGCCCGGATTGATGCGCAGGCAGGCGGCGCCCGCTTCGGCGGCCTCGATGCCGCGCTTGTAGTGGAAATGGATGTCGGCGACGAGCGGGACCCTGGCCTCGCGGGCGATGGTGCGGAAGGCGGCGGTCGACTCCTCGTCCGGGCAGGAGACGCGGACGATGTCTGCGCCGGCCTCCTCCAGCTGACGGATCTGGCCGATCGTCGCATTGGCGTCCGAGGTCGGCGTGTTGGTCATCGACTGGACGCTGATGGGCGCATCGCCGCCCACGGCGACATTGCCCACCATGATCTGGCGGCTCTTGCGGCGTTCGATGTGACGCCAGGGACGGACGTGGGTGTGGTCAGCGCTCATTGCGGAGACAACATAGGCTCACGAATGCGGCATGGCCACGACACGCAACGCCGCGCCGGTCAGCCGCCCTGTTGCGCCGGGGCCGGCGCGGCGGTCGCCTGCAGCGCCACCGCCTGAATCTGGGCCTGGGCCGCCTGGGCGGCGGCCTCGGTGCGGGCGGCGACCTCGGAGGCCGCTTGGCGGGCGAGGGCCTGGGCGCGGGTGTTGAGTTGCGACAGGGGCGTCTGCGCAGCCTGCAGGGCCCCGCCGTGCTCGCCGTTCAGATAAACATCGAAGGCGGCGAAGTCCGAAGCGTCGATCACTGCGGCCACGCCCGCGGGCGCGCGCCAGGCCTCGCCGGCGGCCAGCTGGCGGGCGAACAGCACCCGACCGTCCGCCATGCGTACGACCAGGGCCGCGGCCTTGCGGGCCTGGATGATGACGTCCGAGGCGCTGGCGGAGGCGCCATAGATGGCGCCGCGCGGATTGAAGGCCTTGGCCACCGGGGTCGCGGCGGCGGCGGCCATCCCCTCGGGCGAGGCCGGATCGATGCCGGTCAGCTGGGTCTCGAGGCCCGGCGTGACGTAGAGGGCGGGAATGGTCTGGTCGGGCGGCGCCGGACGCGGCGCGGTGAGGCGGATGACCGCCTCCTGGCCGGGAACGGTGCCCAGACGCCAGGTCTCCGGCACGTCGGCGATGTCCGAGGGCTGGGGCGCGCGCATCAGGCTGACGCGCTGGAACACGTTCCAGCCGACCACGGCGATCAGCAGCACGGCGCAGCCCGCGATCAGGCGGGGCGAATAGCGCTTCACCTCCTCGAAGGCGACGCCGACCGGCGGCTGCAGCGGCACGGACGGATCGGGGCTCTCGCGCTTGAAGCGTTCGACCGCCAGCTGCTCGTCGAGACCGAGGGCGGCGGCGTAGGCGCGCACATAGCCGATCGAGAAGACGCGGTTGGGCAGGACCGAGAAATCGTTCTGCTCGAGAGCGGTCAGGTAGCGGCTGGGCACCCGCGTGACGGTGGACAGTTCGGCCAGCGAACGGCCCGAATGGTCCCGCGCGATCCGCAGGCCTTCGCCCAGAGTCGGAGCATCCGTGACGGAAGGGACCAGGTCCTTCCAGTCAGCCTGCGCACCATACTCTTCCGGGCCCTTGCCCGCATCCAGCGCCATAACGCCCGACCCCACACTCGGCGACGCGTCATCCACGCCCGCCGTACTCGAACCCGGCCCCTGTATCATATCGGGATGACAGTCTGAGCCTGCCCCCGCAGACCCTCCGAATTCGCCTTGTGGATAACTCATAAGAGTCGACCGATCAATGATTTGTTAAGCACCTTGGCCGTTCCGGCCCGGTACAGATCAAACCGCGACGTTCAACTTTCGGGCCAGAGTTTCGAGCTCGCCGCGCACAGAGCCGGACGAGGAGCCCAACAGGCTGGTCATGCCGCGGCGGGCGGCGGCCAGATCGGTGGACAGGATCATGCGCTTGACCGGTCCGACGCCCCCGGCCGGAGCCGACAGGCGAGTGAAACCGAGGGTCAGCAGGGCGAAGGCTTCCAGCGGCCGTCCCGCCAGCTCGCCGCAGATCGAGACCGGCGTGCCGGTGTCGGCGCATTTGCGCTGGATCTCGGCCAGGGCCCTCAGGGCCGGCGGCGACAGGGGGTCGTAACGGTCCGCGACGAGCGGGTTCGTGCGGTCGGCGGCGAACATGTACTGGAACAGGTCGTTGGTGCCGACGGAGACGAAGTCCGTGAGCGGCAGCAGGGCGTCCAGGTGCCACAGCAGGCTGGGGCATTCGATCATGGCCCCGACCCGCAGCAGGGCCGGCAGTTCGCGGCCCCGGCGGCGCGCCCAGTTGCATTCGATGTCGACCAGTTCGCGCGCGGCCCGGAACTCGTCCACCGTGGCGATCATCGGGAACATGACGCGCAGCTCGCGGCCCGCGGCGGCGGTCAGCAAGGCGCGAAGCTGCAGGCGCAGCAGGCCCGGACGGTCCAGCCCCAGACGAATGGCGCGGCGGCCTAGGGCCGGGTTCTCCTCCCGCTCCGTCTCCAGATAGGGCAGCACCTTGTCGCCGCCGATGTCGAGCGTACGGAAGGTGACCGGCCGGCTGCCGGCGGTGTCCAGCACCAGCTTGTAGAGGGCCGTCTGGCTGTCGAGCCGGGGCAGTTCCTCCGAAACCATGAACTGGAACTCGGTGCGGAACAGGCCGATGCCCTCGGCGCCGGTGGCGTCCAGGTTTTCCAGATCGACGGCGAGGCCGGCGTTGGTCAGCAGGCTGATGCGCTGGCCGTCGGCGGTGACGGCGGGCGTGTCGCGAAGCTTGGCGAACTCGGCCTGCCGTTGGTGGCGGACCTCCATGCGCGACTGGACCGCCGCCAGCATGTCCGGCCGGGGCCGCAGATAGGCCTCGCCGGTCTCGCCGTCGACGATGACCAGATCGCCCTCGGACAGGCGGTCGCGCAGGCCCTGCAGACGTCCGACGCAGGGGATGCCCAGCGCCCGCGCGACGATGGCCGCGTGGCTGGCCGCCGAGCCCTCTTCCAGCAGCAGGCCCCGCAGCTTGCGGCGGTCGTATTCCAGCAGGTCGGCGGGACCCAGGTTGCGGGCCACCAGGATGGCGTCGTCGGGCAGGTCGCGCTCGCCCGGACGGTCGCCGGCCAGCACGCGCAGCAGGCGGTTGGCCAGGTCCTCGAAGTCGTGCAGCCGCTCCTTGATGTAGGGGTCGCGGGCCTTGGCGAAGCGGGCGCGATGTTCGTTGCGGACGCGGTCAACGGCGGCTTCAGCGGTCAGGCCGGTGCGCACCGCCTCCTCCAGCGACCGGTTCCAACCCCGGTCGTCGGCGAACATGCGGTAGGTTTCCAGCACCTCGAACGACTGGCCGCCCAGCTTGCCGGCGCCGCCTTCCAGCATGCCGTCGATATTGGCCTTCAGCCCGATCAGAGCCTCGCGAAGACGGATCTCCTCGACCTGCTGGTTCTCGGCCAGCAGGTTCTCGGGCGCGACCGGCGCCTCGTGCAGGACGACGTGGCCGTACGCCAGACCTTCCGCGAAGCGCTGGCCCTTGAGCCGTTCCGGACGGTGCGGCGCGACCTCGATGTCGCGCAGCTCGTCCTGGCCCAGCAGTTCGCCCGAGGCCACGGTCTCGGCCAGCACCATGGCGATGGTCTGGATGTCCTCGACCTCGTCCTCGTCATAGCGCCGCTCGGAGCGGTTCTGGACGACCAGCACGCCGATGGCCCGGCCGCCGCGCAGCAGGGGGGCGCCGAGGAAGGCGTGATAGGGATCTTCGCCCGTTTCCGGACGGTAGGAGAAGCTGGGGTGCGACGGCGCGTCCGACAGGCTGATCGGCACGGCGCTGCGGGCCACCTCGCCGACCAGGCCCTCGCCGGGACGCAGGCGGGTGTTGTGGACGGCTTCGGGCTTAAGGCCCTGGGTGGCGAAAAGCTCCAGCTCGCCGGACGCGCGGCGCAGATAGATGGAGCAGACCTCGGCGACCATCGACTGGGCGATGATCCTGACAACGGTGTCGAGCCTGTCCTGAGCCGGCGCGGCCCCCGCCATAGCCTCGCGGATCTGGCGAAGGAGGTTACGCGGCCCCCTCGTCGTCAATCCGCCAACCGGCAATGGCCCCTCCCAGAAGACTGAACGCCCCAGATGGGCGCCGCCAAGCTTGATTCCTAGAGCCTGATCGGCTGAGGAGGAATCGCTTCGCGATTCCGCTGAGGCCGTGAATCAGGCTCCCGCATTAATCTGGACCGAAATCTGAGTTCAGTCGGGTTGCGCCCAACTGAACCGATTTTGGTCTAGACCGCTTCCAATCCGTAGGCCGAATGAAGCGCACGAACGGCCAGTTCCGCATAGGCCGCATCGATCAGCACGCTGATCTTGATCTCTGAAGTGGAGATGGCCTGGAACTTCACGCCCTTGTCCGCCAGGGCCTTGAACATGGTCTGGGCGACACCCGCGTGACTGCGCATGCCGACGCCGACCACCGAGACCTTGGCCACGTCCTCATCGACGCGCAGCTCCTCGAAGCCGATCTGGTCCTGCGCGGCCTGCATCAGCTCGGCGGCGCGCTGGGCGTCTCTACGACCCGTGGTGAAGGTCAGGTTGACCGTCCCGGCGGTGCGGGCCTGCGACTGGACGATCATGTCCACGTTCACATTGGCGTCCGCGAGGCGGGTGAAGACATCCGCGGGGGCGTCGACCCGGTCGGACAGGCCCAGCAGGGTGATGCGGGCCTCGTCGCGGCTCATGGTCACGCCGGACACGATGCGTTTTTCCACGATCTCCTCCTCGTCGCAGATCAGGGTTCCACCCTTGTCGGGCATGACGCCGTTCGCGTCGGGTTCGATGAAGCTGGACAGGACCCGGACGGGGACCTGTTTCGCCATGGCCAGTTCGACCGACCGGGTCTGCAGCACCTTGGCGCCCAGGGACGCCATCTCCAGCATCTCCTCATAGGAGACCTTTTCGAGGCGCCGCGCCTTGGCTTCGATGCGCGGGTCGGTCGTGTAGACGCCGTCGACGTCAGTGTAGATGTCGCAGGGGCACTCCAGCGCCGCCGCCACCGCCACCGCCGAGGTGTCGGAGCCGCCGCGGCCCAGGGTGGTGATGCGCCCGTCGCGGGTGACGCCCTGGAAACCGGGGACCACGGCGATCTCGCCCTTGTCCATGGCGGCGCCCAGCACCTCGCCCGGCACGTCCTCGATCCGGGCGCGGCCGTGGGCGTCGTCGGTCAGGATCGGGATCTGCCAGCCCATCCAGCTGCGGGCGTTCAGGCCCATGTTGCGCAGGGTCAGGGCCAGCAGGCCCGAAGTCACCTGCTCGCCCGAAGCGACGACGACGTCGTATTCGTCGTCGGACAGTTCGATACCCGCGCCGGGACGGCCGGCGCCGTCGGTCCAGGCGACCAGCTCATTGGTCTTGCCGGCCATGGCCGAGACGACGACCGCGATTTTCTTGCCCGAGGCGGCCTCAGCAGCGACGATGCGCGCGGCGCGACGGATGCGTTCGAGGTCGCCCATGGACGTGCCTCCGAACTTCATCACCAACCGATCTGACTCAGGCCGCGTCATCTTGCGCAGGTCGCTCCGTCTTGCGTGAAACGGCGCGCGGGTTCATCGCTGCGCCATGGTCGCTTCTAACGGCACGGTATCGGCGCGGGAACCCCAAGGCGCCAAGGAATTCAACGATCAGGCGGCGGGGCCGTCGATCGATCCCGCGGACGTGGCCCGCTTCTCGGCGCAGGCCGCCGAATGGTGGGATGCACGAGGGCCGTTCGCGCCCCTGCATCGCTTCAATCCAGCCCGGCTGGCCTTCGTACGCGACCGCGTCGCCGAACGGTTCGGCCGCGACGCGAAGACCCGAGAAGCCTTCGCCGGCCTGACCCTGCTGGACGTCGGCTGCGGCGGCGGCCTGATCGCCGAACCCATGCGCCGGCTGGGTTTCGCGGTCACCGCCGTGGACGCCTCGAGCGAGAACATCGGCACCGCCCGGGCGCACGCGGACCAGCAGGGGCTGGAGATCGCCTATCGCGCCGCCACGGTCGAGCAGCTGGAAGCCGAAGGCGCAGGACCGTTCGATGTGGTCCTGACCATGGAAGTCATCGAGCACGTAGCCGACCCGGAGGCCTTCGTGCGCGCCTGCTCGCGGCTGGTGAAGCCGGGCGGCCTGATGATCGTGGCGACCCTGAACCGCACCCTGAAGGCGCTGGCCCTGGGCAAGGTCGCGGCGGAATACGTGCTGCGCTGGGTGCCCGCCGGGACCCACGACTGGCGCCAGTTCATCCGTCCCGACGAACTGCGGCGGATGCTGTCGCACGAGCCGGTCACGGTGACCGGGCCGTATGGGCTGGCCTACGACCTGTTGGCCGACCGCTGGCGTGAAGGGCAGGACGCCGATATCAACTACATGATGATCGCCACCCGGGACTGATCCCCAGAGGGGCGACGAGGAGACATCCATGATTGCGCTGATGCTCGCCGGCCTTCTGGCCGCCGCTTCCCCGTCTTCCGCTTCGGCCCAGGAGCCGACCGCCACCGCGACCCGCGGTGCGCCGGGCATCTGCATCCGCTGGGCCCGCAACCGCTCCGCGCGGGTGGCCGAGGCGAGGGTCGTGCGCAGCTCGGGCAACGTCGCGCTGGACCGCCGCCTGGCCGAGGCCGTTCCCCAGATGGACTGGCCGGTGGGCGTGGACGACTATCGCGGCCAGTGGGTGGGCATCTGGATGGCGGTCGGCGGCGCCTCGACGCCGGAAGGCCCCCTGCCGGACTGCTCCAGCCTGCCCGACCGCAGCTGGACGCCCGCGCCGACGCCCGCTCCGGCGAGCTGAGGCCGCCTTACCGCGATTTCACCTACCTATCGGGCTTGTAACGGGATCGGCGCGGCGACGCGTGCGACGTCTTCGGCATCACCCTCACCGGAGCCGACCCCATGAAACGCCTGCTGATCCTCACCGCCGTCGCCGCGGCCGCCCTGACCAACGCCGCCTGCGTGACCGTCATCGACGCCACCAGCGACTACGGGTGGTCGGGCGAAAACGCCCGGCCGTTCAAGGGCGCCCGTGACAGCTGCCGCGCCAGCGCGGGCCGCGACGAAGGCACCACGGCCTTCCTTCAGTGCATGGCCGACAAGGGCTGGACCCGCACCCGCGACTGACGGGCGGTCTACAACGGCCGCATCATGTAGCGGGCGTCGTCGCCGTAGCTGGCCAACTTTTCGGCCATGCCCGGCGGGTCGCGGACCTCAAAGCCATGCCGGGCCCAGAAGGGCGCGGCGGCGTTGACCGCGACCAGGCTGACGGCGGGCCAGCCCGCCGTCCGGGCGGCGTCCGCCAGTTGCTCGACCACCACCCCGGTATGCCCGCCGCCCCGCGCGTCGGGGTGGATGGCGAGGTCGTGCAGGTACATGACCGCCGCGTCGTCGGGAATCCCCTCGATCAGGGTGTTCAGCGCCGGAACGGCGTCGGCGCGCCACGGATAGGCGACGAGATAGCCCCGGGGCGGCCCGTCGCCGTCCGCCAGCACGAAACAGCCGGATGCATTCAGGGCCAACCGGTTCTCGAACAGCTCGCGGCCTTCGAAATGATCGGGAAAGCCGAGCACGGCGATGGCCGCGACGGCGTCCAGATCGGCCGCCGTCATCGCCCGCCAGGTCAGGTCGGGCAGCGCGCGTTCAGTTCGGCCTTCTGGAACCGCCATCGGATCGCCCTCGCCTGTCCTTCGATCTCGCCCTCGATGCGGGCGTTCAGCACATCGCCGTCGCGTTCATAGATGACCCGTTGCGGGAAGTCGTGAGCCGACTGCTGGAAGACGACCCGGTTCGGAGCGGACCCGATCACCGGAAACACGGTCAGGGCCTGCCCTTCGGGGTGGGCGAAATAGGCGAAGGGGGCGTTCGCTTCGGGCCCCGCCGGCGCGATCCGGGACAGTTCCCAGCCGACCTGGCCGTTGCGGACCGTGATCGAGGTTCCGGCCATCAGGTTCAGGCGGGGGACGCTCCAGGTCTCGGCCACCTCGCGCCCGCCCTCGCAGGACAGCCAGTAGCCGGACATCCACCCCAGATCGGGGCGAAGATCGGCCTGCGGTCCGGCGGTCAGGGCGGCGGTCAGGATCAGGGCGGTCAGCATGGTCGGGTCTCTCCCTCGGGTTCGAAGGCAAGCTAGGCCGGATGGTCGGCGCCGGGCTTGTAGGATTGCGACGCGATGGCCCGGGCCAGGGCCTGCTGCTCGCGCGCCCATTCGGTGGCGGTGCAACCGAGGAAGCGGCGGAAGTCACGCGCCATCTGCGGCTGGTCGAAATAGCCGGCCTCCAGCCCCGCATCCAGCCAGCCCTCGGCCTCGGGGCGGCCTGGATGGGCGGCGTGGTCGAAGACCCGGCGGAAGCGGAAGACCGAGCGCAGCATGCGCGGCGACACCCCGACCCGGTCGGCGAACCGACGCTGCAGGGCGCGTTGGTCGGCGGGCGTGCGAACCGGCGACACCCGATCGGCGGCGGCGGCCTCGATCTCGGCCCGGACCACCGGATCGACGGTCCAGCCGGCGCGGCGGCGCTGATCCGCCAGCCAGCCGGTAAAGGCCGCGACCTGGGCCTCCGGATCGCCGGCGGGGGCCGAGAAGCCCTTCAGCCGCTCGACCATGTCCAGCCGCCGGTCGGTGGCTGCGGCCAGGGGCAGCCCCAGCCAGTCGCGGGCGCCGTCGGGCGCGAAGCGGATCGCCACCAGCTCGGTCGGCCCGGCCGGCCGCAGGGCTAGGGGCCGGGTCATCTGGCCGGCGAACAGGGCGGAGGGCTGCAGCCGCCATTCGCCGTCCTCGGCCTGTTCCTCATAGGGGGCGCCGATGTCGAAGATCAGTTCGGGGCAGCCGTCGGGCGCGATGCGTTGCACGACCGGCGCTGGGTCCGGATCGGCATAGGTCCAGATCACCCGCACGAAGGGTTTTAGCGCCGCGGGCGGCTCGAACTCCTGATAGCGCTCCCCGCCCCCCGGCATGCTCAGTTCACCCGGGACTTGTCGGGCGGCAGGGCCGGAAGCGGAGCGCAGGGCACGCCGTCGTCGCGCAGCTTCTTCACCTCGGCCACGGTGGCCTCGCCGTAGATCTCGCGCTTCTCCGAACGGCCTTCATGGATGTCGCGCGCCTCGCGGGCGAAGGCGTCGCCGACGTAGTCGAAATTCTGCTCGACGTGGGCGCGCACCTCGCGGACGGCTTCCATCATCATGGTCTGCATCTTCGCGGCCGCATCGAGCGCGGGCGCCGATCGCTTCGTGCCCGCGACGGCCGGGGCCATGACCTGCTTGGTCACCCCGGTCGAGCCGCATATCGGGCACTCGACCAGTCCCCGCTCGGCCTGGTCGTCATAGTCGGACGACGAACCGAACCACGCCTCGAAGCCGTGGCCGTGATCACAGCCCAGGGCGTAGCGGATCATGCCGACAACGGAGCGGGCGGCGCGAAGTCGCGGTCGTGAGTCAGCTGCGGCACCGCGTTGCGGGCCTTGTCGACCGCATCGAAATCCAGCGTGGCGAACAGGACGCCCGGCTCGTCGGTGTCGAGCTTGGCGATCACCTCGCCCCAGGGCGCGACCACAGTCGAGCGACCCCAGGTCCGACGGCCGTCCTCATGCGTTCCGGCCTGGGCGGGCGCCAGGATGTAGGTTCCGGTCTCGATGGCGCGGGCGCGCAGCAGCACCTCCCAGTGGGCCTCGCCGGTCGGGACGGTGAAGGCGGCGGGGACGGCGATCATCTTCGCCCCGGCCTTGGCCAGGGCGCGGTGCAGCTGCGGGAAGCGGACGTCGTAGCAGATGGTCAGACCCAGCCCGCCCCACGGCGTCGGGGCCACCACGGCGGTCTCGCCGGGCCGCACCGAGGCGCTTTCTCGCCAACGCTCGCCGGTCGGCAGATCGACGTCATAGACGTGCATCTTGTCATAGGTCGCGGTCACCGCGCCCGTGTCGTCGATCAGGATCGAACGATTGGCGGCGCGGTCGTCGCCCTCATGCCCAGACCGCACGATGGCCGAGCCGATCAGCAGCCAGACGCCGAGCTCCTTGGCCAGCGCCTTGAGCTTGGCCACCACCTCGTCGCGATCGTCGGGGACCAGCACGGCCTCGCGGGCGGCGCGGTCCTGGATCAGGAAATTGGTGGCCTCGGGCGTCAGGATCAGCCGGGCCCCGCCTGCCGCCGCCTGGCGGATCAGCGGCTCGACATGGGCGAAGGCGGCCCCAGGCGAGGCCGGGGTGCGCGTCTGGATCAGGGCGACGGAAAGAGTGCTCATCAGGCGGCGAGCAGTGCGTCCAGCTCGCCCTTGCGGTCAAGCGCATGCAGGTCGTCGGAGCCGCCGATGTGCTTTCCGCCGATGAAGATCTGCGGGAAGGTCATCCGGCCGTTGGAGCGCTGGATCATCTCCTGCTTCTTCTGCGGATCGTTCGAGGCGACGATCTCGGTGTAGTCCACGCCCTTGCGGGCCAACAGGGCTTCAGCCGCCGCGCAATAGGGGCAACCGGGCTTGGTGTAGATGACGACGTCGGCCAATTTTATCTCCAGCTTGATGCGACCCCTGTCGCTCGCCGCACGGCGGCTCGCTGATCGAGGGGCTTGTTCTTCTCCCCTACATAGTCAGTTCGCGCACGGTTCGCACGCGGGCGATGACCGCCAGGTCCACGGCGCGGGCTCCGGCCTCCAGCAGAACCCGGGCGCAGGCCTCGGCGGTGGCGCCGGTGGTCAACACGTCATCGACCAGAAGAACGCGCCGCCCCTTGATCCGCCGCCCGCCCGAAGGGGTGACCGCGAAGGCCGCCTTCACGTTCAGACGCCGTCCGCGCGCCGACTTGCCGCCCTGGCTGGTGGTGTGGGCCTGACGCACCAGGGCGTCAGGCAGATAGTCGAGCCCTGCGGCCCGGGCCAACGGCCGCGCCACCTCGGCGGCCTGATTGAAGCGCCGCGACAGCAGCCGCCAGCGGTGCAGGGGCACGGGCGCCACCACATCCGCCTCGGCCAGCAGGGGCGCGGCGGCGCGGCTGAGCCAGCGGGCGAACAGCGGCGCGAACGGCTGGTGGTCGCCGTGCTTGAACTTCAGGATCAGGCCGCGCGACGCCTCGTCATAGAGGCAGGCCGCCCGCGCCCGGGCGAAGGCGTGGGGCTGGGCCAGGCAGGCCGCGCAACGCTCGGACGCAAACACTCCGCCGTCCATCTCGAACGCCGCGCCGCAGCCGTCGCAGACCGGGTCCTCCAGAAACACCACCCGGCTCCAGGCGTCGGCGGTGAGGCCGGCCGAGGCGGTGGCTTCAGGGCTGTCGTGGGCCAGCGGCGGCAGCAGCAGATCAGCCACACCCCGGCCCAGAAGACGGCCGAAACCGGCTGCGGCTTCCCATCGCGTGCGCCAGACCCCATCCTGAAGGCTCATGAGCCCCTCCTCCGGTCCCCCCGTCATCTTCGACAGCCAGCGCCGAACGGCAAGGCTTCAGCGCAGCGAAAAGTTGTTTTCCGGCGCCGACTTCCTGCATGCGCGGGCGGCGCAGAACGCCGTCGACAGCCTGGACGCCCTGCTGCGCGACTGGCCCGAAGTCGCTGATCTATCGGCCCATCACGGCCCGTTCGCCGCCGCCCTGGCCGACAGTCATGCCGCGCCGCGGGTCGGCGCCGTTAAGACGGTGGGCGACCGCCCGGCGCGCGCGGCCCCGGGCCAGACGCCGCTGGACCTGCCGGACCAGTCGCAGGACCTGATCGTCAGCCTGATGAGCCTGCACTGGGCCAACGATCTGCCGGGCGCCCTGAGCCAGATCCGGCGAGCGCTGAAGCCGGACGGCCTGTTCGTGGGCACGCTTCTGGGCGCGGGCACGCTGAAGGAGCTGCGCGCGGTGCTGACCGAGGCGGAGCTGGAACAGCGCGGCGGGGCCCAGGCGCGGGTCTCGCCCTTCGCCGACGGCTTCGACGGCGCGGCCCTGCTGCAGCGGGCCGGGTTCGCCCTGCCGGTGTCGGACGTGGACCGGCTGACGGTCCGTTATCCCGACCTGTTCGCCCTGATCCGCGACCTGCGCGCCATGGGCGAGACCAATGTGCTGGCGGGGGCGAGCCGTCCGCTCACGCGCGGCATCGTCGCCCGGGCGGCGCAGCTCTATGCGGAAAGGTTCGGCGAACCGGACGGCCGGATCCCCGCGACCTTCGAGATCGTACACCTGGCCGGCTGGGCCCCGCACGAAAGCCAGCAGAAGCCCCTGCCCCGCGGCTCGGCCAAGATGCGGCTGGCGGATGCGCTGGGCGTGAAGGAGCAGACGGGGGAGGAGTAGGCCCGGCCGGCCGTCAGCCGCCCATCGCCGCGCGGATCGCGTCCATGGCGCCGTTGAAGACGCCGCTGCCGGTCGCGCCGAAGGCGGTCAGGGCGGACAGGATGACCAGGAAGATCAGGGCGAGGATCAGCCCGTATTCGATGGCCGTGGCGCCGCTCTCGTCGCGCCGGAAGCGATCCAGGAAACGTTTCATCGGCGCCTCCCTTTCCGGACGGCTAGAGCAGATCGCGCAACCAGGCGATCAGGGGTTCGTCCGCCGGGGGCATGGGATAGTCCGGCAACTGCGCCGGCAGCACCCATTTCAGCGCCGAATGCTCATGCGCCTGAACCACCCCCGACCAACGTCGGCACAGGTATAGTGGCATCAACAGGTGAAATGACTCGTAAGCGTGACTGGTAAACACGAAGGGGGCCAGACAGGCCTCGTTCACCTCGATGCCCAGCTCTTCCTTCAGTTCACGGATCAGGGCGGCCTCGGGACGCTCGCCCGGCTCGACCTTGCCGCCTGGGAATTCCCACAGCCCCGCCAGTTGCTTGCCCTCGGGCCGCTGGGCGATCAGCACCCGACCGTCGGTGTCGATCAGGGCGACGGCGACGACGAGGACGGTCTTAACGGGCTCGCTCACGACCGATAGTCGCCGTTGATCTCGACGTAGCGCTTGGTCAGGTCGCAGGTCCAGACGGTGGCCGAGGCGCGGCCCGAACCCACGTCGACGGTGATGTCGATCTCGGAATTCTTCATATAGGCGCTCATCTTGACCTCGTCGTAAGTCTGCGACGGGGCGCCGTCGATGGCGGCGACATGCGGGCCGAATTTGATGGCCAGGCGGTCGCGGTCGACCGGCTCCTCGGTCTTGCCGACGGCCATGACGACGCGGCCCCAGTTGGCGTCCTCGCCGGCCAGGGCGGTCTTGACCAGCGGGCTGTCGGCGATGGACTTGGCCAGCTTGCGGGCCGAGGCGGGGCTGGCCGCGCCGTCCACCGTGACCTTGACGAATTTGGTCGCGCCCTCGCCGTCGCGGACCAGCTGGTGGGCGAGGTCGAGCATGACCTGGTCCAGCGCGCGGCTGAAATCCTTCAGGCGGCGGTCGCCGACCCGGCCGATGCGCGGCGCGCCGCTGGCGCCCGTAGCAAACAGCAGGCAGGTGTCGTTGGTCGAGGTGTCGCCATCGACCGTCACGCTGTTGAAGGTCGTGCGCACGTGCAGGCCCAGCAGGGCGCGCAGCACGTTCGGATGGATGTCGGCGTCGGTGACGATGAAGGCCAGCATGGTGGCCATGTCGGGCGCGATCATGCCCGAACCCTTGGCGACGCCGGCGATGCGGACCTTGTGCCCCTCGATGTCGCACTCGGCGTACGAGCCCTTGGGGAAGGTGTCCGTGGTCATGATGGCCTGGCCGGCGGCGGCCCAATTGTCGGAATCCAGCCCGGCCTCGATGTCGTGCAGGCGGGCGGCGATCTTGCGGTCGTCCAGCACCACGCCGATCACCCCGGTGGAGGCCAGCATGACGTCGCGCTGGCGGCAGCCGAAGCGTTTGGCGACCTCGGAAGCCGTGCGGCGGGCCGCATCGGCTCCGGCCTTGCCGGTGAAGGCGTTGGCGCAGCCGGCGTTGACCACCAGCGCCCGCACGTCCTGGCCGCCGTCCTCGGCGCCCAGATGGCGTTTGCACCAGTCGACCGGGGCCGAGCCGACCTTGTGGCGGGTGAAGACCCCGGCGCAGCTGGTGCCGCGCGCGAAGCTGAACACCACCAGATCGTCGCGCTCGTGCTTGTAGAAGCCCGCGCGGCCGGTCGCGATCTCGACCCCGCCGATGGGCGGGATGATCGGGAAGGGCACGGCCAGCGGCGACACCTGCAGACCCGGCTTGCCCGGCGCGGAGGCGGCGGCCGCGGGTTTCGACGGAGTGGTGGCGCGCTTGATCGCCGTGGTCACCGGCTCCAGCGCCTTTTCGAAGGCCTGTTCGATCATCTGGCCGGTCGAACCCCGACCGGGGGGAGTGGGCGTCTTGCTCATCGGGCCTTGGCGGGAACGGGGGCGGAAACAGGGGCGGGCGAGGCGGCCGGCTGGGCAGGAGCGGCCGCGGGCGGAACGGCGGCCGAGGCCGGTTCCTGCGAAGGCGCGCCCTCGCCGCCCAGCAGGACCTCGACGGCGGCCTTGCCGCGCAGTTCCTCGAGCAGCTGGCGCACGCCTTCATAGGTCAGGTAGCGCACGATCTGCGGCCGGGCCTGCTCCATAGTCGGCGGAGTTTCGCGGCGGCGGTCCTCGACCCGCAGCACGGCCCAGCCGCCCTCGGTCTGGAAGGGACCGACGGTGGAGCCGGCGGGCCGGTCGCGCAGGGCGTTGCGGTAGGCTTCAGGCATGACGTCCAGCGTCGAATAGCCCAGGTCGCCGCCCGAGAAGCGGGTCGCGTCGTCGATCGACCGCTCCATGGCCACCGCCTCGAAGGCCGCGCCCTGCCCCAGGATGCCGACCACGGCGTCGGCCTCGGCGCGGGTGCGCGACAGGATCAGGCGGGTGCGGACCTCTTCCGAGGTCCGGGCCAGATTCAGCTGGCCCTGGTAGATGCCCTCGACGGCCTTGTCGGAAATCTTGTCGTTGACCACCGTCTCGACCAGCATGTCACCGAGGATGCGTTCGCGGGTGGCGGCCAGGCGGCGCTGGGCCAGGGGCGAATTGTCCAGCCCCCGGCGCTCGGCCTCGTGGGCCAGCAGCTTCTGGTCGATGACCTCGTCCAGAACGCGGCGGAACAGGTCGGAGGTCACGTCCAGCGGCTCGCCCTCGCCCACCAGTCCCTGCGCCACGGCCTCGCGCTTCACGTCGGAGGCCCAGATGGTCTCGTCCTGGATCTTGGCCACGGCGCGGTCGCCGGGCTCGGGCGGGCGGTCGGAGCCGCCGCCGCGATCACAGGCGGCGACCGTCAGCGCGAACGCCATCAGCAGGGGAAACAGGACGCGGGAAGGCCTCATGCAGACGCGCTCCGTCGGCGGGCGGCGAAAGGCCCTCGCGTTGACAGGGATAAGGCCGGTGCTTAAGTCCCGGCTGCGCCCAAGTCGAGGGGTTTTCGATCGTTCGCGCGGCCCTCGCGCGCGCCTGTTTTCAAGGGCGCACCGGGCCGTCGTCGCCGGAGCCCCTCTGCGGCGTCCGCCGCCGCCCTTCCGGGACCACAACCAGAGCCATTTGTCGCTCGCCCGCCTTCGGATCCTCCATGCTCGGCTTTGCCAAGAAGATTTTCGGCTCCTCCAACGACCGCAAGGTCAAGGACTTCATGGGCCGCGTTCAGAAGATCAACGCGCTGGAGGAGAAGTACGCCGCCCTCTCGGACGATGAGCTGCGGATGATGACCGACGCGTTCCGCGACCGTCTGGCCGGCGGCGAGAGCGTCGACAAGATCATGAACGACGCCTTCGCGGTGGCCCGTGAGGCCTCCAAGCGCGTCCTCGGCCAGCGCCAGTATGACGTGCAGCTGACCGGCGGCATGATCCTGCACGACGGCGGCATCGCCGAGATGCGCACCGGCGAGGGCAAGACGCTGGTCGCCATCGCCCCGGCCTATCTGAACGCCCTGTCAGGCAAGGGCGTGCACGTCATCACCGTGAACGACTACCTGGCTCGCCGCGACGCCGAATGGATGGGCCGCGTCTATCGCTTCCTGGGCCTGGAAGTGGGCGTGATCGTCAACGGCCTGTCGCAGGGCCAGCGCCAGGCCGCCTACGCCGCCGACATCACCTACGGCACCAACAACGAATTCGGCTTCGACTATCTGCGCGACAACCTGGTCTACGACCGCAAGGAGATGGTGCAGCGTCCGCACCACTTCGCCATCGTCGATGAGGTCGACTCGATCCTGATCGACGAAGCCCGGACCCCGCTGATCATCTCGGGCCCGACCGAGGACCGCTCCGACCTGTATGTGACGGTCGATGCGATCATCAAGGAACTGATCCAGGACAAGACGACCTACGACCTCGACGAGAAGCAGCGTCAGGCGCTGCTGACCGAGGAAGGCTCGGAGCTGATCGAACAGTTGATGGAAGAGCGCGGCCTGTTCGCCGAGGACACCACCGGCCTGTACGACGCGGCCAACATCACCCTGGTGCACCACATCAACCAGGCCCTGCGCGCCAATACCCTGTATCAGAAGGACAAGGACTACATCATCAAGGCCGGCGAGGTCATGCTGATCGATGAGTTCACCGGCCGCATGATGCAGGGCCGCCGCCTGTCCGAAGGCCTCCACCAGGCGATCGAGGCCAAGGAGGGCGTGAAGATCATGCCCGAGAACCAGACCCTGGCCTCGGTGACGATCCAGAACTATTTCCGCCTCTACGAGAAGCTGTCCGGCATGACCGGCACGGCCGCGACCGAGGCCCAGGAATTCCTCGACATCTACAAGATGGACGTCCTGGAAGTGCCGACCAACCGCCCGGTCCAGCGCATCGACTACGACGACGAGATCTTCCGCACCGAGCGCGAGAAGAACCTGGCCATCGCCGCCCAGATCGCCGAGCGCCATCTGGCGGGCCAGCCGGTGCTGGTCGGCACGGTGTCGATCGAGAAGTCCGAGACCCTGTCCGAGCTGCTGAAGAATTTCGTCTACAAGGTCGAGGTCTCTCGCACCCCGAAGAAGGAGTTCGAGGGCAAGCCCAAGGACGCCGAGAAGATCGGCGATGCGGCCTATGACATCGAATACGAGGTCAAGCTGCGGGGCATTCCGCACAATGTCCTGAACGCGCGCCAGCACGAACAGGAAGCTTACATCGTCGCTGACGCGGGCCTGCCCGGCGCGGTGACCATCGCCACCAACATGGCCGGCCGCGGCACCGACATCCAGCTCGGCGGCAACCTCGAGATGCGCATGCAGAAGTGGCGCACGGAGCTGCGTAACATGGCGCAGGAGCTCACCCCCGAGATGGAGGCGGCCGAAGAGGCCCGCCTGAAGGCCGACATCGCCGTCCAGAAGGAAATCTCGCTGGCCGCCGGCGGCCTGTTCGTGCTCGGCACCGAGCGCCACGAGAGCCGCCGTATCGACAACCAGCTGCGCGGCCGGACCGGCCGTCAGGGCGACCCCGGCACCTCGAAATTCTTCCTGTCCTGCGAGGACGACCTGCTGCGCATCTTCGCCGGCGACCGTCTGGACTCGATCATGAAGTCGTTCGGCGTCGCCGAGGGCGAGGCCATCAGCCACCCGTGGCTGAACAAGGCCGTCGAACAGGCTCAGAAGCGCGTCGAGACCCGCAACTACGACATCCGCAAGAACCTGCTGAAGTACGACGACGTCGTGAACGACCAGCGCAAGGCCGTGTTCGAGCAGCGCCAGGAGTTCATGGACGCCACGGACCTGTCGGAACTGGTCAACGAGTTCCGCAGCGACGTGATTTCGGACCTGGTCGAGAAGCATATGCCGCCCAAGGCCTATGCCGAGCAGTGGGACATCGCGGGCCTGGACGAGAAGGTCCGCTCGACCCTGGGTCTCGAGCTGCCGCTGGCTGACTGGGCCGCCGAGGAAGGCGTGTCCAACGAGGAGATCGAGGAGCGCATCGTCACCGCCGCGGACGCCCGCGCCGAGGAACGCATCGCCCTGGTCGGCGCCGAACAGATCCGCAACCTCGAACGCCAGTTCATGCTGCAGATGATCGACATGCAGTGGCGCGAACACCTGGTCCAGCTGGACCACCTTCGCGGCGTCATCGGCCTGCGCGGCTACGGCCAGCGCGATCCGCTGAACGAGTACAAGACCGAGGCCTTCAACCTGTTCGAGTCGCTGCTGTACGGCCTGCGCCACGATGTGACGCGCTGGCTGATGACGGTGGAGTTCCGCTTCGAGCAGCCGCCGGCGATGGAGATGCCCGAGTTCCAGGAAATCCACCTGAACCCCGGCACCGGCGAGAACGAGATGGCCAACCCGCTGGCCCAGCTGCCGGAAGGCGCACTGGAAGGCGACGCCCGGTCGCGCCTGCCGGTCGAAGTCCTGCCCGTCGGCTGGGAACGCACCCCGCGCAACGCCGACTGCCCCTGCGGCTCGGGCCGCAAGTTCAAACACTGCCACGGCAGCCTGATTTAAGGACGCTATCGCTCGCCGCGCGGAGGCTCGCTGCCTGAGCGCCTGGACGTGTGATCGACCTTCGGGCGGCGGTTCAGACCGCCGTCGCCCGGAACCGGCTCCGCGAGGGCGTCGCCGCCGCCTCCCGACCCGCAAAGCGCACGATCCGGCGGAATTTGGCGCACGCCATCAGCGTCGGCGCCGTGCAGGCCGAGGCGTGCAGCAGGCCTTCGCGCATCCGCGACAGCTCCTCGATACGGCGGCCGATCTCTTCCGCCCTCGCCCGCAGCCGCGCCTTGTCGATGACCGGCTCGGGCGCGCCGCCCAGCATGGCCGCGATCTCGTCCAGCGAGAAACCGGACGCTCGCCCCAGCGCGATCAGGGACAGGCGCTCCAGCACCTCCGGATCGAACAGGCGCTTGAGCCCCCGGCGCCCCGTCGAGGCGATCAGCCCGCGCTCCTCGTAGTAGCGCAGCGCCGAGGCGCGCACGCCCGAGCGGCGGGACAGTTCGGCGATATCGATGTCGCGCACTCTTGACCTCAAGTCGGCTTGAACTTGCAGGATGGACGCGCGGTCCCCTCGCCGCAACCGGATGGAGACCGAGATGACCGACCCCGCACGCCCCGCCGTTCCCGATCAAGGCTACTGGAGCCGGTCGGGCGGCTCCGCCTGGGCCGATCTCCAGACCCTGATGGACCGGCTGTACCAGCCGATCGGCGAGGCGGTCGCGGACCGGGCCGATCCGCCCGTCGGCGCGCGCGTGCTGGACGTCGGCTGCGGCGCGGGCGCGACGACGCTGGACCTGGCCCGGCGCGTGGGTCCGATGGGACACTGCACCGGCGTCGACATCTCCGCCCCCCTGCTGGAGGCGGCGCGGCGCAGGGCGGTGGCGACGGCCAATGTCGATTTCATCGAGGCCGACGCCCAGACCCATGACTTCGGCGAGGCGACGTTCGACGCCGTGACCTCACGGTTCGGGGTGATGTTCTTCACCGATCCGGACGCCGCCTTCGCCAATCTGAGGCGGGCGACCAAACCCGGCGGCCGCTTGACCTTCGCCTGCTGGCGTGCGGTCGCCGAGAACGCCCTCACCCAGGTCCCGCTGGAGGCCGCCACGCCCTTCCTGCCCGACCTGCCCCCGCCGCCGCCCGTCGACGCCCCCGGCCGGTTCGCCTTCGCCGATCCGGAAAAGGTGCGCGGCATCCTGCATCGCAGCGGCTGGACGGACATCGAGATCACGCCGCTGGACACGCCCACGCCCCTGAGCCTGGACGAGATGCTCGACCTCGGCCTGAAGTTCGGCGTGCTGGGAACGGCCCTGCCGCAACAGGACGAGACGGTGCGGACGCAGGTGCGCGCGGCGGTGACAGATCGGCTGAACGTGCACCTCCGGGACGGGATCATTCCGATGAGCGCCGCCTGCTGGCTGGTCTCCGCCCGGCGCTGAAGGCCGCTGGCGGCGACCGCCGCGCCGTGCGACATCCACGGACATGACCCATAAGGCCCTGTTCTCCCGCGCCCTGTCCCTGGACCCGGAGCGCCTGCATTTCGCCGCTCACAGCCACCACCTGTGGCCCGACGCCAGCTTCGACGGCCAGGTGCGGGCCTGGGTCGAGGCCAACCGGTTCGCCGACCGCAAATGGGACCTGGTCTTCGGCGACGTCGTGCCCGAGGCGCAGACGCATGTGGCCAGGGAGCTGAACCTGCCCTCGCCGGACAGCGTCGTCTTCGCGACCAACACTCATGAATTCCTGCTGCGCATCGTCTCCGGGATCGAGGCCAAGCCCGTGCGCATCCTGTCGACCGACGGCGAGTTCCACTCGTTCCGCCGTCAGGGCGAACGCTGGGAGGAGGCGGGCGATGCGGTCATCACCCGCGTGCCCCTGCATCCGTTCGACACCTTTGAGGCGCGCTTCATCGAGGCCGCCCGGGGGGGCGGCTTCGACCTGATCGTGATCAGCCAGGTCTTCTTCCGCACCGGACAGGTGTTCGGCGGCGTCGAGGCGCTGGCCGACCTGGCCAAGCCGGAAGGCCCGTGGGTGGTCATCGACGGCTACCACGGCTTCATGGCGGTCCCGACCGACCTGTCGGCGGTGGCGGACCGCGTCTTCTATGTCGCCGGGGGCTACAAATACGCCATGTCGGGCGAGGGCGCCGGCTTCCTGCATGCACCCGACGGCTTCTGCCCCCGTCCGGTGATCACCGGCTGGTTCGCCGAGTTCGGCAATCTGACCGGGCCGCCGGAGGGGGTCCAGTACCGCGCCGACGCGGGCCGTTTCTGGGGCGCGACCATGGAGGCGACGCCCCTGTACCGCTTCAACGGCGTGCGCCGCATGCTGGAAGAGGCCGGACTGAGCACCGCGAACGTCGCGGCCCACGCCCGCGGGCTGATGGCGCGGTTCCAGGGCGCCGTGCAGGCGGGCGAGGCCGGACGGCTGGACAAGGCCGAGCTGATCAATCCGGTCGCCGGCGACGCGCCACGCGCCCGCTTCCTGGCCTTCCGCCACGCGGACGCGCAGGACTGGCGCAAGCGGCTGCTGGACGCCCATGTCGTCACCGACGTGCGCGACGATGTGATCCGCTTCGGCTTCGGCCTGTATCAGGACGAGGCGGACGTGGACCGGCTGATCGAGATCTGCCGCCGCGTCCTGTGACGCCGACCTAGTAGAAGGTGGTGTCTTCCTGCTGGCGCGGCTCGGGCGCCTTTCGCGGGGCCGAAGGCTGGGCCGGACGCGCCGGAGCCGGGGTCGCCCCAGGCGTTGCCGGCTGGGCGACGCCGGGCTGGGCCGGGACCTGACCGGGAACGGGCGTCACCTGCGGCAGGGTCGGATACGGCAGGCTCTGCGGCGCGGGTCCGCCGTCGGGGTAGGGCAGCGGCGCCTGGCCGTCCGCCGCGGGCGCCGCAGGGGCGATCCGGTCCGGGGCGTCCAGATCGTCGCGGATGAAGGCCCAGGAGCGGGCGTCGGAACAGGCGCAGGCCTTCATGAAGCCCTCGCGGTCCCGCCAGATGATCAGCGGATAGCGGGTCTGCAGCCCGGCCTCGCTCAGATTGCGGCTCAGCTGGCCGACGAAGTCGCGGCCGGCGTCGACCACCGCCCCCCGGGCCAGGTTGCCGTCGGCCGACGGAATGCCCGCCGCCGTCCAGTTGTTGACCGGCGTGGCGGTCCAGCGCTGGTACAGCACCCAGTCGCGGGTCAGCCACAGCTCGGCGACCGTGGCGCGCTCGGCGGCCGTGGACTGCTGCAGCCCCTCGCGGTCGCCGCGCGCGAAGACGAGGATGCGCATCTCGACCCCTGCGGCGCGCAGCTTGGGCCCCTCCTCGCGCTCGAACCGCTGCATGGCGGCGCTGTCGCGATAGCCGATGACGTACAGGGCCTGACCGCCGCCGCCCGCCGAGATCCACGAGCTTTCATCCAGCAGGCGCTGGATCTCGACCTGGTTGCGGGTGACCGTCACCGGCTGGAAGCGGGCGTAGAAATTCCAGTACGCCCAGTAGCCGCCGCCCGCGAGGGCGAGGCCGATCACGGCGGCGAGGGCGGACCAGACGAAAAAGCGACGCATGCGGGGGAGCGCTCCAGCTTCACAGTGCGTGGAGGTTAACGCCTAACATCGAAATGCGCTGCCGCGAACGCCGGAAAGGCGAAACCTTGCCGACGTTCGTCAATCTCAGCCCATCGTCGGGATGACGAAGGAGCTGTCGGCGTGTTCCAGCTCCGAGTCCGGCCAGCGGGCGGTGATGGTCTTGACCTTGGTCCAGAACTTCACGCCTTCCATGCCGTGCTGGTTGGTGTCGCCGAAGGCCGAGCGCTTCCAGCCGCCGAAGGTGTGATAGGCGACCGGCACCGGGATCGGCACGTTGATGCCGACCATGCCGACGTTGACTCGGGCGGCGAAGTCGCGGGCCGCGCGGCCGTTCTGGGTGAAGATGGCGACGCCGTTGCCGTACTGGTGCTTGGACGGCAGCGACAGGGCCTCCTCGAAGCTGGCGGCGCGCATGATCTGCAGCACCGGGCCGAAGATCTCTTCCTTGTAGGATTCCATGTCCGCCGTGACGTGGTCGAACAGCGACGGGCCGACGAAATAGCCGTTCTCGTGACCCTGCAGGGTGAAGCCGCGGCCATCGACGACCAGTTCGGCGCCGTCCTTGACGCCCTGGTCGATCCAGCCTTCGACGCGCGCTTTGTGCTGGGCCGTGACGACCGGGCCATAGTGAGCGCCCGCGTCGGTCGAGACGCCGACCCGCAGGGTGTCGATCTCGGCGACCATGCGCTCGCGCAGTTCGTCGGCGGTCTTCTTGCCGACCGGCACCACGACCGGCAGAGCCATGCAGCGCTCGCCCGCCGACCCGAAGGCCGCGCCGGACAGGTCCTTGATGACCTGGTCCATGTCGGCGTCGGGCAGGACGATGCCGTGGTTCTTGGCGCCGCCCATGGCCTGGACGCGTTTCCCGTGCTGGGCGCCCATCTGGTAGACGTAATGGGCGATGTCGGACGAGCCGACGAAGCTGACGGCGTGGACCTGCGGGTGGGTCAGGATGGCGTCGACGGCGGCCTTGTCGCCATGGACCACGTTCAGGACGCCGGCGGGGGCGCCCGCCTCCATCATCAGCTCGGCCAGACGCACCGGCAGGGATGGATCACGCTCCGACGGCTTCAGCACGAAGGTGTTGCCGACCGCGATGGCGACGCCGAACATCCACATCGGGATCATGCCGGGGAAGTTGAACGGGGTGATGCCCGAGACCACGCCCAGCGGCTGGCGCATCGAATAGACGTCGATGCCGGGACCGGCGCCCCAGGTGTACTCGCCCTTCAGCACGTGCGGGATGCCGCAGGCGAACTCGATCACTTCCAGGCCGCGCTGGATGTCGCCCTTGGAGTCGGCGATCACCTTGCCGTGCTCCGACGACAGCAGCTCGGCGAGCTCGTTCATGTTGGCCTCGACCAGGCGCTTGAACTCGAACATCACGCGGGCGCGGCGCTGCGGATTGGTCGAGGACCAGCCGTCGAAGGCGGCCTGGGCGGCCTGCACGGCGCGATCGACCTCGCCGGTCGTGGCCAGCTGGACACGGGCCTGGACCTCGCCGGTGTTCGGATTGAACACGTCGCCGAAGCGACCCGAGGCGCCGACGAACGACGCGCCGCCGATGAAGTGATTGATGTCACGCATGATGTGGGCGTTCCCTGAACCGGAGGCTTGTTCTTATGGGCGGCGGTTTAGCCGCTGCCGCGAGGGAAAACCAGCCGCGCACACCTGCACGGGCGTTGCGAAACCGTAACTGTCCGACGAGGACAGGCTGTGATCCAAAAAGGCCCGTCCCGCGCAAGATCTCGCCCGGGAGCCGCCGATGGAGTTCGCTATGGACGATGGATCCCTGGAACAACGCCTGATGAAGCTTGAGCGGCGCAATCGCCTGCTGACGGCGGGACTGGTCGCAACGGCGGCGCTCGGCCTGATCGCCGCGGCGTCCGCCGGCGCCGATCTCGACCGTTCGCCTCAGGTGTTCGACAAGATCGTCGCCCGCGAGATCGTCGTGATCGATCCTAACGGCCGCGAGCGGGTGGTGATCGCCGCGCCCCTGCCCGAACCGCGTCTGGCCGGATCGCTCAGCAAGCGCGGCGAGGCTCTGTCCGGCATCCTGCTGTTCGACGGCGAAGGCAATGAGCGGGGCGGCTATGTCACCGGCGATGATCCGTCGAGCGGGATATCCCTGACGCTGGATGAGATCGGCCGGATGGCCGTGTCGCTCTGGGCCGGCGAGCGCGGATCTTCCGGCCTTCGGTTCGGCAATCAGGACGGCAACTCCGTCGATCTGCAGGTCAATCCGGCCGGAACCTTCCTGACACTCCGGGAGAAGGGGCAGATCACCGCCGTGCTGCCGGCGTCCGCGACTCCGCCAGCGGCCGCTTCCCCGCCGTCTCCAGCGCCGGCGGCGCCCGCAGGGACGCCACAATGACCTTCCGCTCTCTGAAACCCGCGGCCCTCATGGGCCTCGCCGTTCTGGCCGCCGGCGTCAGCCCGCTACGGGCGCAGGACGCCGGCGAGACGATTCGGGCCGCCGCCGGTGAATCCATCAGCCTGAGTCAGCCTCGTGCGGTGACATCCCTGGATATCGATCCACGCGGCGAGACGCTGGCGGCGAGCGGGCTCGACGGCGCGGTGCGTCTCTGGTCGCTGGCGACGGGCGCCGCCGGGCCGGTGTTCCAGATTCACGAAGGGGACGCGGCCGCCGTGCGCTTCACCGCCAACGATCGCCACCTGCTCACCACAGGCGCAGACGGTCAGGTCGCCCTGCTGGACGCCGCCGCCGGAACCCGCGTCCGGACGTGGCGCTTTCCGACCTGGTGCCTAGGGCTGGCCGTCATCGACGGGGACACGGCGGCCGTGGGCTGCGCCGATCTGAAAATCCGGATCCTGAACCTCGGCGACGACCGGGTCGTGCGCGAAATCCAGGCTCCCGGAGATCTGCAGTACCAGTACGTCATCTCGCTTTCGGCCTCACCGGATGGGCGACTCCTGGCCTCGAACAACCCGCTCACCCTGTATGACGTGGAGACCGGCGAACAGCGGGGAAGCGTGCCCAGCTTCGCGCAGCGCGTGACGTTCTCGCCCGATGGTCGGAGCCTTCTGGGCGGCAGCATGAAGGCCGGAGCGTCAGTGGTTTCCGTCGACCCCCTTCAGGCCCGCGCGCGCCTGGTCACGGATGTGGAGCAGCAGGCGCAGACCCCGTCCGGGCGTCAGACCGTGCGGCAGGGAATGCCGATCTACGGCGTCGTCTGGTCGCCTGACGGCCGGTTCTTCGCGACGGGCGGCCTGGACCGGCTCGTGCGCATCTGGCGCATGCAGGACGGCGCCGAACCTGTCGAGGTCACGCGGCTGGAAGGTCATGAGAGCGCGATTTCCGCCCTGGCTTGGCGTGGCGACCATCTGGTCAGCGGCGACCTGGGCGGTCATATCCGGATCTGGCGCCTGACGAGCGGGTCCTGAGACCGCCCCCTCTCAGACCGCTGCGTCGAACAGGGCGTCGCGGGCGACGTCGGCCTTGAGCATCGGGAAGAAATGGGTGCCGCCGTGCACCGTCTCGACCGTGACCTTGGGCAGGCCCGGCGGGCTGCGGGTGGGGAAGCAGGTCGAGCCGGCCTCGGCGCGCAGAATGCGGACCGGACGGTCGACCCGTCCCAACGCCCGCCACGGATCATGCGACTGGGCCGCATAGTTGGAGGCTTCCCATTCCGGCTCGCAGGCCAGGACAAAGCCCTCGGGCGTCTCGATCAGACCATCGGCCAGATAGTCGGCGATCATCATCTCGGGCCAGCCGCGGAAGGCCCCCCGGCCCGAATAGGCGGCAAGCGCCTGCTCTCGGCTGTCGAATACGGCGCGGCGCTTGAGGGCGTTCTTCACCAGCGGGATCCGCGAGGCCAGGCGGTCGAACAGGGGCAGCTGGAACAGGGCCACGGTGACGCGGCCCCAGATCACGGGATCCATCAGCACCAGCTCTGACACCCGCTCGGGGCGTTCGGCGGCGGCGAGCAGGGCCGCGGTGCCGCCCATGGAGTGTCCGGCCAGCACCACTGGCGGGCCGTCCAGCGCATCCAGCAGGGCGACGAGGTCATCCCGGTGATCGCTCCAGCCGCGCCGCCCCTGCCGTTCCGTCGGCAGGGTGGTGCGCCCGTGACCGCGCAGGTCCGGGGCCCAGATGCGCAGCGTCCCGGACAGGGGCGCCAGCAGGGTGCGATAGGTCATGGCGTTGAAGCCGTTGGCGTGAACGAAGACCAGGTCCACGGGTCGCTTCGGGTCGCCGAAATCGAGGACCGACATTTCGCCCGCGCCCCACCGGTTGTCGACCGGCAGGCTCAGGCGACGGGGCGGGGAGAGCCGGATCGCGTCCATACCGCAGAGATAGAGACCCGGGAGCCCGTTTTCCAGAGAAACCGACTTGAAACGGACGTCAGCCGGCGACGCGGCAGGCCGGGCACCGGCCGTGGGCCTCGATCGTGGTGCGCTCGATGACGTAGCCGGCGGCGCCCGCGGCCCGGTCCAGCCCCTCGGCGACCGTGGCTGAGACCTCCTCGGTCGCGCCGCAGCAGTCGCAGATCAGGAAGGCGGCCGCATGGTCCGCCGAGCCCGAGGAACAGGCGACATAGGCGCTGATCGAGGCGATGCGGTGGGCCAGGCCCATGCGCTCGAGGAACTCGAGCGCGCGATAGACGGTGGGCGGCTTGGCCGGCTGACCGTCCTCGCCGAAGCGCGCGATCAGGTCGTAGGCCTTCACCGGCTCGCCCGCCGCAAGCAGCAGTTCCAGCACCCGCAGGCGGGCCGCGGTCATGCGCTCGCCCTCGCCCGTCAGACGCGCGTCCGCGGCGGCCAGGGCCAGGGCCACGGTCGAGGCGGACGGCGGACCGTCATGATGATGGTGATGGCAGGTGTCGCCCATGACTGAGAGCTAATCCTTCCCCCGCCCCGCCGCAACCGCATCCCGCTTGACTTCGTGTGATGTTATCTCATAACACTCACAGAATCCTCCCCTCCGAGTCCTCTCCATGACCCTCGCCGCCGTCTCCCGCGCCGCCCTCCTGACCGCCCTCGGCTGGAGTGCGCTGGCGGGCGCCGCCTCCGCCCAGAACGGGCCTTCGGCGCCCCGGCAACCGGTGGCGGAGCTGGACGAGGTGGTCGTGACCGGGGCGCCCTTCGGCATCAGCCAGCGGGCCACCACGATCGCCACCACCGTCCTGACCGAGGAACAGCTGGCCCAGGCGCCGGCCGCTTCGCTGGGTGATCTGGTCAACGGCCTGCCGGGCGTGCGCTCGACCGATTTCGCGCCCGGCGCCAGCCGCCCGGTGATCCGCGGCCTGTCGGGGCCGCGCGTGCAGGTGCTGACCAACGGCATCGGCCTGATCGACGCCAGTTCGGTTTCGCCCGACCACCAGGTGGCCACCGATCCGGCCGAAGCCAATCGCATCGAGATCGTGCGCGGCCCGGCGACCCTGGCCTACGGCGGCACCGCCATCGGCGGGGTGGTCAATGTCCTGGACGGCCGTATCCCGGACGCCCTGCCCGAGGGCGTGGACGGCATGGTCTCGACCCAGGCCTCCAGCGTCGATGACGGCTGGTCGGCTTCGGGCCGCGCCACCTTCGCGCTCGGCCCCGTCGCCGTGAACGTGGAGGGCGTGAAGAAGGACGCCTCGGACTACGACATCTCCTCTCCCGCCATCTCGCAGCGTCTGGCCGACGCCGAGGGCGTCGCGCGCGGTGACGGCGGCACGCAGCCGAACAGCTTCTCGCAGCTGGAAAGCTGGGGCCTGGGCGCCTCCTACATCGGGTCGCGCGGCTATATCGGCGCGTCATACAAGGACCTGTCCTCGACCTACGGCACCGTGGCCGAGCCGGACGTCTTCATTGAGCTGAGGCAGACCCGCGAAGACGTGCGCGGCGAGCTGCGCTTCGACGGCGGCCCGTTCCAGGCGGTGCGCGGCTCAGCCGGCCACGCTGAGTACACCCACACCGAGTTCGAGGGTCCGGGCGAACCGGGCACCATTTTCAACTCCGACGGCCAGGAAGGCCGTATCGACCTGGTCCAGCGCACCCGCGACGGCTGGAACGGCGCGATCGGGGTGCAGGCCCTGTCGCGCACCTTCGAGGCCATCGGCGATGAAGCTTTCGTCCCGTCCAGCAAGATCGAGGAGACCGGGATCTACACGGTCCAGCGCCTGGACCGCGACGGCTGGGGCCTGGAGGGCGGTCTGCGCTACGACCGGCGCAGCCTCGCCGCCAACCCGCTGAACGGCGACCCGCGCGTCGACCGCAGCTTCGACAACTGGTCCGGTTCGGCGGCGGTCTTCGTCCGCCCGACGCATGACCTCTTCCTGGGCCTCAGCCTGGCGCACAACGAGCGCGCGCCTTCCGAGGTCGAGCTGTTCGCCGACGGCCTGCACATCGCCACGGCCGTCTACGAGACCGGCGACCCGACGCTGGACAACGAGAAGGTCTCCACCATCGAGGGGACCGTCCACTATGACGCCGGCAAGTTCCGCGGCGACCTGCACGTCTATGCGTCCAAATACGACGGCTTCATCGACGAGCGCGACACCGGGGGCACCTTCATCGACGACGGCGAGGAATTCCCGATCTTCCAGTTCGTCCAGACCGGCGCGAAATTCCGCGGCTTCGAGGCCGAGGCGGAGTACGAGCTGTGGAGCTCGGGCGACCAGGCGCTGTCGCTGCAAGGCGCCGCCGACTATGTGCACGCCGAGACCGACATCGGCCCCGCCGCGCGCATCCCGCCATACAGCGTGACTGGCCGTCTGGCCTGGACCTCGACCCCGTTCGACGCGACCTTCGAGGTCCGCCACGTGGGCGAGCAGGACCGTCTGGCCGAGTATGAGCTGGGCACCGACAGCTATACCCTGGTCAATCTGTCGGGCGTCTGGCGGCCATTCAGCGACCGCAAGGTCTCGATCTTCGCCGAGGGCCGCAACCTGACGGACGAGGAGGCCCGCGAGCACGTCAGCTTCCTGAAGGACATCGCGCCCCTGCCCGGCCGAAACCTTCGCGTGGGGGTGAGCTACAGCTTCTAGACGAACCTGGAAGGCGAGCCGGTTTGCCGGTCTCCCATCTCTGGGCTAGAAGGCCCGCCTTCCTCTTTTTTCCAGAGCTGACCGCGTCCATGACCGACACCACCGCCCAGACCGCCGGCCTGTCCGGAAACGTCCTCTTCTACAGCCAGCCCGAACCCCTGTCGGTCGAGGCCCATGGCACGCTGGGCGTCGATCCGGTCGATCGGCCCTACGCCTTCACCGCCGTCACCAATCTGGTGCCGCTGACTGTGACCGAGTTCGCTCCGGCCGCCCTGTCCTATCCGGTCATCTTCGTCGGCGAAGCCAAGCAGCCGGTCGCCGTGATGGGCCTGCGCCCGGCCGAGAACCTGTATGTCAGCGAAGAGGGCGACTTCCGCCCCGAGGCCTACATCCCGGCCTATGTGCGCCGCTATCCGTTTGTCTTCGCCAACGACGACACCCAAAAGCGCCTGATCCTGTGCGTAGACCGTGCCGCCCCCTTCCTCAAGGAAGCCGGCCAGACCCCGCTCTTCGTCGATGGCCAGCCGTCGTCGTACACGCAGCAGGCCATGGAGTTCTGCAACAATTTCGAACAGGAGCGTCAGCGCACCGAGGCCTTCGTCGCCCTGCTGACCGAGCTTGACCTGTTCGAGACCAAGGAAGCCGTCTTCACCCCGCGCAATCCGGACGGCACCGCCGCCGAGCCGCAGAAGCTGGCCGAGTATTTCGCCATTTCGGAAGACAAGCTGAAGGGCCTGTCGCACGAGAAGCTGGCCGAACTGCGCGACAACGGCGCCCTGGGCCAGATCTACGCCCACCTGGTGTCGCTGCTGGGCTGGGATCGCCTGATCGCCATGGCCTTCCAGCGCGCCGCGCAACAGCCGGCCGCCGCCAACGCCTGAGCGTCCATCCGGACTTCAGAATGAGAAGGCCCCGCCGGCGACGGCGGGGCCTTTTTCTTATCGACGCGCCAGAAGCGAGCGGGTCAGGCAGGAGAAGATCAGCCGTCCCGCCTCGTCCAGCATGTCGTGCTGGGCGATGACGATGCCCTTCTCGTCCCCTACCGGATCCTTGCCCATGACGGTCATGCGGCCGCGCATCAGCTCGCCGGCGGGCGGGTTGCGCATGTAGCGCAGGCCGTCGACCGCCAGCACCTTGGACTGGGCCCAGCCCGCCGCCTTGTCGGCGAACAGTCGGCTCCATAGGGCGTAGACCATGGCGTCGGGCGCGCCATAGGCTGGATCCCAGCCCGGGAGGAAGCGTTCGATGAACACCTCCATCGCCGCCTGATCGACCATACAGGCCCCCAGCGGCACCACCTCGCCGACGCCCAGATCTTCGAAATGGACGTGCAGGGGTTCGGTCATCCGGGGCGCTCCGTCAGGCGGCCGGTTCTTCCGACACCCGAACCAGCAGCTTGCCGTCGTGATCGCCGGTGAACAAGCGGTTCAGCGAGTCGAGCGCGCCTTCCAGCCCGTCATCGACATGAACCTTCCACTTCACCCGGCCGTCGGCCAGCATCGGACCGACCTCGGCCACCATCTCCTTGCCGCGATGGCCGTAGTCGAGGACCAGGAAGCCGCGCACGTCGAGCCGGTGGGTGATCAATCGGCTGAAGTTCGGCGACGGCGGCGTGCGGGTGGCGTTGTACGACGAGATCAGGCCGCAGACGGCCATGCGGCCATGGACCTTCAGACGGCTGAAAACGGCGTTCATGATGTCGCCGCCGACGTTCTCGAAATTCATCTCGAAGCCGTCGGGAGCCAGGCGGTCCAGGGCGTCGCCCACGTCTTCGTTCTTGTAATCGATGGCGGCGTCGAACCCGAGATCCTCGGTCAGCCAGCGGCATTTCTCGGCCCCGCCGGCGATGCCGATGACCCGCGCGCCGCGCGCCTTGGCGATCTGGCCCGCGATCGAGCCGACGGCGCCGGCGGCGGCGGAGATGACGATGGTCTCGCCCGCCTGCGCCTTCAGCACGTCGGTGACGCCTGCCCAGGCGGTCAGGCCGGTCATGCCCAGCACCGACATGTTGGCGGTCAGCGGCAGGCCCGGCGCACGATGGGCCCGCGACGCCGCGGTGTCGGGAATGACCGCATAGTCGGCCCACCCGCCTGCGGCGGTGGTGACCACGTCGCCCACCTTGAAGCGCTCCGACCGGCTTTCCTCGACCACGCCCAGCGTCAGGCCGCGCATCACGCCGCCCAGCGGCACGGCGGGCAGATAGCCCTCGGCCTCGTTCATCCAGGTGCGGTTGGTCGGGTCCAGCGACAGATAGACGGTGCGGACCAGGATCTCGGAATCCTTCAGGTCGGGCAGGGTCGCCTCGACCAGCTCCAGATCGCCGGGCTGGATCAGGCCCTTGGGCCGCTGACGCAGCACCCACTGACGGTTGGTTCGAGCCATGGGATGTCCCTCCGGGTTTTCTTTCTGGACCCACATAGTGGCGACAGCCGCGCGACTGTCCAGACGGCGCAAAGAAAAAGGCGGACCGCAGAGGGTCCGCCAGAAGTGGCATCATCGAGAATGAGGCGCGGAGGCGACAGACTGACTGTGGCCAGTCCTAAGTCGGGGGGGCGTCGCCGCCTCCGCAGACTGATAACGGGGTCTCCTGAATGGGGTTCCGGAGCGCTTTGGATTTATTTCGCCTTTCGAGCGAGACCGGAACAGCGGCGCCGACCGCCGCGTTGAACAGCCGACCCATTGACCATCGGGAGGCCGTCATGACCCATGAATCCCCACACGACAAATCCGCCGACGCCGTCCACGAGGGCCGTCCCGTAGAGGCCCAGTATGTCCGAGGCGGCCGGGGCGGCGTGCGCATTCTGACCCTGCTGATCGTTTCCGCCGGCGCGGCTGCGATCCTGCTGCTGGGCATGTGGTTCGTCAGCAACGGCGGCTTCGAACGCACCAACGCCAACAACGGCGAGCAACCTGTCGACTCCCAGGCCTTCAACCGGGAGGCCGCCGCGCCCCCGACCGCTTCCGCTCCGGCTCAATAGCGGAAGCCCCAACGACAAAGGCCCCGGTCGCGGGACCGGGGCCTTTCTTCATGCGTCAGAAGGCGGAAACGGTCAGGCCGCTTCCCGTTGGCGCGAAGGATGGAAGAACAGCGCCTGGCTGATCGCCGCCTTCACCGTCTCCGGCTGGAAGGGCTTGGTGATCAGGAAGGTCGGCTCCGGCCGCTCGCCGGTCAGCAGACGCTCGGGGAAGGCGGTGATGAAGATCACCGGCACATCGATCCGCTTGAGGATGTCCTTGACCGCGTCGATGCCCGACGAGCCGTCAGCCAGCTGGATGTCGGCCAGCACGAGACCCGGACGATGACGCGACACCGCATCGACCGCTTCGTCGTGGGTGGTGGCGGTTCCGGTGACACGATGGCCCAGCTCCTTCACCAGGCTTTCGATGTCGGCCGAGATGATGGCCTCGTCCTCGATGATCAGGACATCGGTGGCCAATTCGGCGTCGATGTCCGACTGGGCTTCCGAGATCAGGCGCTCGACGTCCTGGGCGTCGGCGTCAAGGATCTGGGCGGCTTCCGAAGGGGTGAAGCCTTCAAGGGCGGTCAGCAGGAAGGCCTGGCGCGACCGGGGCGCGATGCGCATCAGGCGGCCCGTGGGATCGTCGCGGCCTTCGATGCCGCTCTTGTCCTCCAACTGGGCGCCGGTCGAGGTCCAGATGGCGTGGAACACATGATAGAGAGCGACGCGAGGCGTCATCTCAGTCGGCAGTTGGCGCTCGCCGGCGGCGAGGGCCTCCAGCGCCACGCGGACGTAGTTGTCCCCGGTGGTCTGATCGCCGGTCAACGCGCGAGCGTAACGGCGGACATAAGGAAGATGCGGCGCAAGGCGGGCCAGCAGGCTCATACTCGAAGTCCCCGACATAGGTTTGCAGGCCCCCGGAAACGGGACCGCAGCAACCGATGGAAACGTATCAAATCAGTCACGGTTCCCGAACGCGAAAGAAAGCTTGAGCATATTTCGGTTCCATCCCCGGAACCCGAAACCGGGGGTGGCGTTTCCCGCTTCTACAATAGCGTCTGGGTGGCGATCTTTTTTACAATGACAGACAAATCCAACCCTCCGGGGAAACCGGCCAAGGACGGAGCCGGCCTCGAGGAGGCTCGCCTGCGTCAGCAGGCGATCGGCGTGAAGCTGAGGCATATGTTCGATGAGGTCGTGAACGAACCCGTCCCGGACGAATTCCTCGACATTCTGAGGCGCGCCGACGAGCGCGGGAGCGGCGCATGAGCGGCACGAACCCGCCGCCCAAGCCCCCTTCGGCTGACGACAACGCCTTCAAGAAAGAGCTGGTCGCGCTGATCCCGCATCTGCGTGCGTTCGCCCGCACCCTGACCGGTGATCCGACGGCGGCCGACGACCTGGCGCAGGACGCCATGATGAAGGCGTGGGACGCCCGCGCCAGCTATCAGATGGGCACCAACATGAAGGCCTGGACCTTCATGATCCTGCGTAACCAGTTCTATTCCGAGAAACGCCGATCCTGGCGCCAGTCGCAGCTGGACCAGGAAGCCGCCGAGCGGACCCTGGTGGCCGTGGACGATCCGGAATCCCCGGTCGCGCTGGACGAACTGCGTCTGGCCCTGGCCACCCTGCCCGAGGAACAGCGCGAGGCGCTGATCCTGGTCGGCGCCGGGGGCTTCGCCTACGAGGAGGCCGCCGAAATCTGCCAGTGCGCTGTCGGCACGGTCAAAAGCCGCGTCTCCCGCGCCCGCAAGGCGCTGCAGGCCACGCTCGAGAAGGGCGGCTACGCCCGCGACGGCCGCGCCGCCGGCGACGCCATGCGTTCCATCCTGGCCGCCGCCGACCGCTTGAGCAGCGTCCGGAACTGATCCGGTGCGGATCGGGCGCGCACTGGGCAGGGGGCTGGCTCAGCCGAAATTCCAGGGCATCCGCTTCCGATTGGGCGTCGCCCTGGCCCTTGCCCTGCTGCCCATCCTCCTGCTGGGCGCCTTCCAGGCCCAACAGCAGTTCCGTCTTCAGGACACGGAGCGGCGGCAGGACCTGCAACTGGCCGCCGAACGCACGGCCGCCAGCGCCAAGGCGCGGCTGGACAGCACCAGCGTCCTGCTTCAGGCGCTGCGCCCCGAGGCGCTGGAGCTGTTCTGCGAACCCCGGCTGACGGCGCTGGTCGACCGGCTGGACGACCTTGACGGCCTCGCCCGGCTGAGCCCCACCGGCTACACCGCCTGCGCTTCGCAAGCGCTCGGCGCCTCGCCGCCGCCCTGGCTGATCGACGCCCGCCGCAGCGCCTGGTTCCAGCGCCTGCGCGCCGGCGAAAACACGGTGCTGGCCCGCGCGCCCGCCGCGCCGGGACGACCGCCGGGACTGATCGTCGCCCTGCGGCTTGAACGACCCCTGGGCGCCTTCGACGGCGCCATGATCGCGGTCATCCCCCTCGCCTCCCTGCAGCCGGACGTCGCCGACGCCGCCCTGCCCGAGGGGTCCCAGGCCGCCCTCACCGATGCGCAGGGCCGCATCCTGACGGCCACGGACGTCGATGCCTTCACCCTGACCGGCGACCAGAGCCTGCTCGGCTGGGTCGATCGCGCCCGCACCCAGGGCTCGTCCATCTTCGAGGGCGATTCGGACGGTCGGCGCCGGGTCTTCGCCGGCGCGGCCCTGGCCGGACGCGACGTCTACGCCCTGCTGTCGGCGCCGTCGCCGGGCCTGCTGTCATGGGCGCGCCTGAACCCGGTCGGCCTGCTTCTGATGCCCCTGGCCGCCTGGCTGGCCGCCTTCGTCTCGGTGATGCTGTTCAGCGAGCGCATCGTGGTGCGCTGGCTCGACTATCTGGAACGGATCGCCGCCATCTACGCCCGCGGCCGCTTCTCGGTGCGTCCCGTCCAGGCGGTCAATGCGCCGTCAGAGATCCGCGTGCTGGCCAAGACCCTGGACGAACTGGCCGAGACCATCACCACCCGTGACGCCGCCCTCCTGGCCTCGGTCGAGGAAAAGGACGCGCTGATGCGCGAGATCCACCACCGGGTGAAGAACAACCTGCAGATCATCTCGTCCCTGCTGTCGATGCAGCAGCGGGCCCTGAAGGACGAACCAGCCAAGGCGGCCGTGGGCGACACCCGCCAGCGGATCGCGGCCTTGGCCCTGATCTACCGCACCCTCTACCAGAGCGACGACCTGCGCTATGCGGACGCCCGCATCTTCCTGACCGAACTGGTCGGCCAGCTGATCGCCAGCGAGAGCGGGCGCGGCCATCTGGTCACCTCGTCGGTGGAGGCGGATTCGCTGGTCGTCGATCCCGACAAGCTGGCTCCACTGGCCCTTTGGCTGGTCGAGGCGGTGACCAACGCCCAGAAACACGCCTTCGCCGGCAGAGGCGGCGACCTGAAGGTCCGTTTCCGAGTGCAGGGCGACCAGAGCGTCCTGGAGGTGCAGGACAACGGACCGGGCGTCAGCGAGACGGAACGCGCCGGCGTGGGGCGCACCCTGATGGGCGCCTTCGCCAAGCAGCTGCGCGGGGAGGTCGAGATGCTGCCGGCCGAGGGAGGCGGCACGATCGCCCGCATGACCTTCGCCACGCCCGAGGCCGTGGTCCCTGTCGATCCCGCCGACCTGGGAACCCCCAAAGCCCCGCGACGTTGATACGGCAGACGCCTCCCCGGCCTCATGGAGTTGAACCGATGCGCAAGATTTTCATTCTGGTCGCCGCCGCCGCCGCCCTGACGACCGCCGCCTGCAACACGGTGTCCGGCGTGGGCCGTGACGCCTCCGCCGCCGGCAACGCCGTCACGGGCGCCGCGGAAGAAGCCAAGAACTAAACCCGTTTCGAGTTCCCGGATGCGGTTCCCCCGACCCGCGATCCGGTTGAAAGAGGCCCGCCGGTCCCCCCACCGGCGGGCCTTCGCCTGTCTGGCCCGCCGCTTCCCGCTTGCGCCCGGCGCGGCGCGCTCTAGCATCGCGCCGAAGCGTCCATAGACGACGCTCACGACGCGGGGAGGCGTTGGATGACGCAAGCGGTTGAAACCCGGGATGGACCGGGCCTGAAGACGGTCGTGGGCGCCTCAGCGGCGGGCACGGCGTTCGAGTGGTACGACTTCTTCGTCTTCGGCTCCCTCGCCACCGTCATCGCCAAGCATTTCTTCGCCGATGCGGGCGAGACCGTCAGCTACATCATGGCCCTGCTGACCTTTGGCCTAGGCTTCGTGGTGCGCCCCCTCGGCGCCTTGGTGTTCGGCTGGTTCGGCGACCGCACGGGGCGCAAGACCACCTTCCTGGTGACCATCACCCTGATGGGGGTGGCGACCGTCGCCATCGGCCTGCTGCCGGACTACGGGACCATCGGCATCGCCGCGCCGATCCTGCTGCTGATCATGCGCATGCTGCAGGGCTTCGCCCTGGGCGGCGAGTACGGCGGGGCCGCCATCTACGTCGCCGAACATTCGCCGCCGAAGAAGCGCGGCCTGCTGACCGGCTGGATCCAGACCACCGCGGCCATGGGCCTGATCGGCGCCCTGGCGGTCATCCTGACGACACGCGCCCTGGTCGGGACCGAGGCCTTCGACGACTGGGGCTGGCGCATTCCCTTCCTGCTGTCGGCCCTGCTGCTGGCGGTGTCGCTGTGGATCCGGCTGAAGCTGAACGAGAGCCCGGCCTATCAGCGCATGGAGGCGGAGTCTGGCGAGAACCGCGCGCCCTATCGCGAGGCCTTCTTCCAGTGGGGTAACGGCCGCTTTGTCCTGATCGCCCTGTTCGGGATCATGATCGCCCAGGGCGCGGTCTGGTACTGCGGGTATTTCTACACCCGTTTCTTCATGGAGAAGGTGCTGAAGGTCGATACGAACACGGTCGATCAGCTGGTGCTGATGGTCACCGTAGCCTCGGCCTTCCTCTACATCTTCTTCGGCTGGCTGTCGGACAAGATGGGGCGCAAGCCGGTCATGCTGTTCGGGATGATCCTGGCCCTGGTCGCCTTCTTCCCCGGCTTCCACGCCCTGACCCGCGCCGCCAATCCGGCGCTGGCGGAGGCCCAGGCCTCCAGCCCGGTGACCGTTCTGGCCGACCCCGCCGACTGCAACCTGCTGTTCGATCCGATCGGGAAGGCGGTCTTCTCCAGCTCCTGCGACATCGCCCGCATCGCCCTGTCCAACGCCGGCGTCCCCTATGAAACCGTCGACGCTTCGGCCGGCGCGCCGACGGTGATCCGGGTCGGCGACGCCGAGGTCGCTTCCTTCGATGGAAGCGCCATGGCCCCGGCCGCGCTGAAGGCGGCGCGCGCGGACCTCGAGGTCCGCGCCAAGGCCGCCCTGACCGCCGCCGGCTATCCGGCCAAGGCCGATCCGGCGCGGATCAACATGCCGCTGACCTGGGCCATCCTGATGATCTTCATGGTCGCGGCCTGCGCCCTGTACGGCCCCCAGGCCGCGGCGCTGGTCGAACTGTTCCCGACCCGGGTGCGCTATACGGCGATGAGCCTGCCCTACAACATCGGCACCGGCTGGGTCGGAGGGCTGCTGCCCGCCGCCAGCTTCGCCCTGGTGGCGGCGTCGGGGAATATCTATTTCGGCCTCTGGTACTCGGTCGCCTTCACCGTCGTGGCGGTCATCGTCAGCCTGATCTGGCTGCCGGAGACAAAGGGCCGTGACCTGGACACGATCGAGACCTGACGCGTTCCCTCCGTTCCTCCCCGAACCGGACGACTGACCATGAACACCTCCGCCCGCGACGCCGGCCTGGCGCTCCTTCGCGAACACGCCTTCATCGCCGGCGAGGCGGTGACGGGGGCGAAGCGGATCGCCGTCGATGATCCCGCCACGGGCGAGGTCATCGGCCATATTCCCGACCTCGGCGCCGCCGAGACCGAGCGGGCCATCCAGGCGGCGGACGCGGCCTTCCCCGCCTGGTCGCGGTCCGACCCGCACAAGCGCGCCGCCTTCCTGCGCGAATGGGCGCGGCTGATCGACGAGAACACCGAGGGTCTGGGCGCCCTGATGGCGCTGGAGAACGGCAAGCCGTTCGAGGAGGCCAAGGGCGAGGTCGCCTACGCCAACGGCTTCATCAAATGGTTCGCGGGCCAGGCCGAACGGTTGATCGGCGAGACCCAGGACAGCCCGCTCGGCCACGTCATCCTGACCTTCCGCGAGGCGGTCGGCCCCTGCGCCCTCATCACCCCGTGGAACTTCCCGGCGGCCATGCTGACCCGCAAGCTGGGTCCCGCCTTCGCCGCCGGCTGCACCGCCGTGGTCAAGCCGGCCAGCCAGACGCCGTTCACCGCCCTGGCCCTGGCGGAGCTGGCCTACAAGGCGGGCCTGCCCAAGGGCGCGCTGAGCGTCATCACCGGTGACGCGGCGACCATCGGCGGGGTGCTGACCGCCTCGCCCCTGATCCGCAAACTGTCCTTCACCGGCTCGACCCCGGTCGGCCGCAAACTGGCCGAGCAGTGCGCCCCGACCCTGAAGCGGGTGTCGATGGAGCTGGGCGGCGCCGCCCCCCTGATCGTCTTCGCCGACGCCGACCTGGACCTGGCGGTGGCCGAGACCATCAAGGGCAAGTTCCGCAACTCGGGCCAGACCTGCGTCTGTCCCAACCGCGTCTATGTCGAGGCGTCGGTCGCCGAAGCCTACGCCGAAAAGCTGGCCGCCGAGGTGGCGAAGATCCCCGTCGGTCCAGCCTTCGAAGCCGGGGTCAAGGTCGGGCCGCTGATCGAGGACAAGGCCATCACCAAGGTCGAGGACCACCTGGCCAAGGTGCAGGCCTCGGGCGGGCGAGTTCTGACCGGCGGGGCGCGCCACGAACTGGGCGGCCGCTTCTTCCAGCCGACCGTGACCCTGGGCGGCGATGACAAGCTGTTCCGCGAGGAGGAGACCTTCGGTCCGCTGATCCCGGTCTTCCCGTTCGAGACCGAGGACGAGGTGCTGGGCAAGGCCAACGACAGCGAGTTCGGCCTGGCCTCCTATCTGTTCACCCGCGACCTGGACCGCGCCTTCCGCATCGGTCGCCGCATCGAGGCGGGGATGTGCGGGGTGAACACCGGCCTGATCTCGACCGCCGTGGCTCCGTTCGGCGGGGTGAAGTCCTCCGGCTACGGCAAGGAGGGCTCGGTCCACGGCATCGACGAGTATGTGGACATCAAGGCCGTGACCTTGGCCTTGCGCTAGGCGCGACTTCGCTACGCGTCCGGGGCCAGCGGCCAGAGCCGGTCGACGGGCCGTTCCAGCACGCGGGCGGCGACCGGATGCAGGACCTCGGGCGCGAGCCGGCCCTGGCGAACCGCGTCGGCGAGCCAGGCCTCGATCGAGCCGCCCTCGCGCGACCAGCGATCCTCGCGCAGCAGGCCGTAGAGTCCCGCCGCCAGCACATGCATGCCGTCGTCCTGGGTGCGCCAGCGGTCGGCCGGATTGCGCGCCACGCCGAGGACTTCGCTGACGGTCTGGTCCAGCGCCTGGCAGAGGTCCTCGTTCAGGACGCCTTCCAGGGTCGTGTAGCCGAAGCGGGGATCATGCTCGCGAACGATGCGGGGGATCAGCGGATCCCTTTCCAGCACGGCCAGCGCCGCCAGGGCCGTCGGGCCGTCCGTCGGCATGGGCGGATGCAGCAGCTCATGGGCGGCGATCCGGACGGTGAGGCCCACGTCGTAGTCGGCCGATTGCAGGAAGCGCTGGCCGTGCACCTTGATCCCATGGGGCTTGGAGAACTGCAGCAGGGTGATGTCGATGCGGGGATCGAAGGTCCGTCCCGTCAGCTTCTCCTCGACCTTGATGATGTCGAAGGCCGGCAGGGCGGCGCGCAGCATGGTCAGTCCGGCCTCCAGCGCCGCGCCGGCCCGCTCGCGGCGCCAGGCCGAAAACCCTGCCGCCTTCATCGCTTCCAGGATCGATCGCGTCTCCGGCGCATGACGAACGAACCAGTCCCAGTCCTTCTGGTCCCAGTAGGGACCGGCCTGATAGGTCGGACGGACGATCGCCTCCGGATCGCCCAAGGCGACAATCATGTCGTCCAGGGTCGCGTCGCGGTCGGCGTGGGACAGGATGGTGTTCAGGTTCGGCGAGAACAGGCCGAAGCCGTCATCCTCGGCCGTCTGCCATAGAGCCGGGACGGCGCGCCGCACCGCCTCCGGCAGGCGGGGCGCGAAGGCGGCGACATCTTCGGCGTAGTAGCGCGTGTAGAGCTCACGGCCCGACAGGGGCGCCAGGAAGGCGATGGCGTCCTGCCCCTCGGAATCCTGCACCCGCCAGTCGGTGCGGCCGGGCGGACGGCTCGATCCCGAAGCTTGCGGCCGCGCCCGAGCAGACGACGGCATGGTCAGCAGAACGGCGGGTGCCAGGGGCGCGGCGAGGGCGGCGGAGAGGAGGGTGCGTCGATCCATGGCCCAGACCTAGTCGAGCCCGGAGCCTCAGGATTGAACCGACTTGACCCGAAGCCGTCCTGGCGGAAGGCCGGTCAGGGCGGCGACAGCGCGGCTCATGTGGGCCTGGTCGGCGAAGCCGAGCTCGGCCGCCAGCGCCGCCGGCGGGTCCTCGCGCCGTTGAAGCGCCCGGGCGGCCCTCAGCGCCCGCTGCTCGGCGCGGTATCGTCGGGGCGTCGTGCCGAAGACCTGGCGGAAGCCCCGGCTGATCGTTTCGGGCGCCAGGCCGGCCCCGGCCGCCCAGGCCTCAAGCCCGACATCCGGTCCCCTGCGAAGCGCGGCCGCCAGCAGGTCGGGCCAGTCGCCTCCGTCGTCCGACGCGGGCGTCAGCGCTTCACGGAACAGTCCCAGGGCCTCGACCATGTCACGCCGGGCGGCCCGCGCGACGACGTCGGGATCGGCGATCCGGCCGACGCCGAAAGCCACTGGGTCGGCGAAGGGCAGGTTCAGCACCACCGCCCCCGAGGCCGACACGGCGTCCATGTGGGATTCCCAGGCGCCGTGGATCAACACCTGGCCCGGAGAGGCGCGAAAGCGGCCCCGATCCCCCGCCTCGACATAGCCGCCGGATAGGACCAGGGCGGCGTAGGCGTGCGCGTGGCGATGCCGCTCCATGCGGCCGCCGGCGGTCAGGGTCTGGAAAAGCGAATGGCCCACCCCGCCAAACTGGGGGCCGGATCGGTCGGGGTCCAGTGTCAAACCGGTAATGCGCCGCGCTTGACCACCGTCCGCATCGCCACGCTGGACGACACCCGCGTCACACCGGGGATGCGGGTCAACTCGCGAGAGTGGACCCGTTCCAGGTCGTCCACGTCGCGGACCACGAGACGCAACAGATAGTCCGAGCCGCCGGTCATCAGATAGCATTCGACCACCTCCGGCACGGTGGCGATGGCGGTCTCGAAGGCGGTCAGGGCGGCTTCGGCCTGGGACGAGAGGGTCACCGTCACGAAGACGCTGATCGGCAGGCCGACGGCGCGTTCATTGATGATGGCGGCGTAGCGGCTGATCACCCCTTCGCTCTCCAGCGCCCTGAGTCTGCGCAGGCAGGCGCTCTCGGACAGGTTCACGGCGCGGGCCAGATCGGCGTTCGTCATGCGCCCGTCGCCCTGCAGGGCGCGAAGCATCTTCCGATCAGTATCATCGAGGGTGACAGCGGAAATCGTCTTCACAGGCGGCCTCGTTCGCAGATTCTGCGACTTTACGTCGATCAGTCAGCAAAAAGAACAGGAACCTGCGCGGAAACCGCCGCTAGATTGCGCGCGAAACGCGGCCGCCGCAGAGTGGCTCGTACCCGGTTCAGGCAAGGAAACTCCCCATGCGCGTCGGCGTCCCCAAGGAAATCAAGAAGAACGAGCACCGTATCGGCCTGACGCCGACCGCCGTGCGCGAATACGTGTCCCACGGCCACGCCGTCTCGATCGAGAAGGGCGCCGGTCTGGGCGCCGGCTTCACCGACGCCGACTACGTCAAGGCGGGCGCCAAGATCGTCGACACCGCCGCCGAGATCTTCGCGAACAACGACATGATCGTGAAGGTCAAGGAGCCGCAGAAGGTCGAGTGGGAAATGCTCCGCGAAGACCAGATCCTGTTCACCTACCTGCACCTGGCGCCCGATCCCGAACAGACCAAGGGCCTGATCGCTTCGAAATGCGCCGCCGTCGCCTATGAGACCGTGACCAACGCGCAGGGCGGCCTGCCGCTGCTGGCCCCGATGTCGGAAGTCGCCGGCCGGATCGCCGTCTTCTCGGCCGCCGAGACCCTGCTGAAGCACAACGGCGGCATGGGCCTGCTGTTCTGCGGCGTTCCGGGCGTGGCTCCGGCCCGCGTGCTGGTGCTGGGCGGCGGCGTCGTCGGCCTGAACGCGGCCCGCATGGCCATGGGCCTGGGCGCCGAAGTCGTGGTGCTGGAACGCTCGATCCCGCGCATGGCCTACATCGACGAAGTTACGCAGGGCCGGGTCATCACCCGCTATTCCTCGATCGGCGCGATCGAAGAGGAACTGGTCAAGGCCGACGTGATCATCGGCGCCGTGCTGGTGCCGGGCGCCGAGGCGCCCAAGCTGATCAAGAAGGAACACCTGAAGTCCATGAAGCCCGGCTCGGTGCTGGTCGACGTCGCCATCGACCAGGGCGGCTGTTTCGAGACCAGCCACGCCACGACCCACGAAGACCCGACCTACGTCATCGACGGCGTGGTCCACTACTGCGTGGCCAACATGCCGGGCGCCGCCCCGCGCACCTCGTCGGAAGCCCTGAACAACGCCACCCTGCCCTTCGGTCTGGCGCTGGCGGACAAGGGCCTGGACGCCCTGAAGGACAACCCGCACCTGGCGCGCGGCCTGAACGTGCTGAAGGGCGAGCTGACCTATCCGGCCGTCGCCGAGGCGCTGGACATGCCGTGGAGCGATCCGTTCGGCGTCTGGGCCAAATAGGCCTTCCACCAGACCGACAGATGAGCGGGCGGGATCGGCGACGGTCCCGCCCGCTTTCGTTCTGGCGCCCGGTCATGAAATTATCTCGGGGCAGGCTGGAGTTCTCATCCTTTGTGAGGCCTCCGTCGCCGTGGCTAGCTTTCCCCGACACAGGGGAGACGCGCCGATTTCCAGAATGAGAGTATTCCTGATCGTTGCGGTCGCGGTGGCGACCGTCAGCGGCGCGCTGGCCTGCACTGAAAGGCCCGAGGCGGAACCGCACCGTGCGGCAACGACGACCGCGCCTCAGGAGGTCGGAACGCACGTCGGCGTCTGGCGCCAGCCCAAAGGCCTGATCCAGACCCCCATCTGGCCCGGCGTCGTGCCGGACATGGCCGGCATGACCCAGCCGCCCGAAAGCGTCCTGACCAGGCACACGCCGGACGCCATCGGCGGCACGACCTCGCAGGCCGTCCTCGACGTCTCCGTTCCGACCATGACGGTCTTTCCGCCCAAGGGCCGCAACACCGGCGCCGCCATCGTGGTCTTCCCGGGCGGCGGCTTCCGCGCCGTCGTCCTGACCCTCGAAGGCACGGAGATCTGCGGCTGGATCACCTCAAAAGGGATCACCTGCATCCTGTCCAAATACCGCGTCCCGGGCAGCAACCACTACTGGAACCCGGAGTGCCGCTGCAGCATCACGCCAGACGTGCCGCGCGCGCTGCAGGACGCCCAGCGCACCATCCGGCTGGTTCGCGCCCGGGCGGCCGAACTGCAGATCGATCCCGACAAGATCGGCGTCATGGGCTTCTCGGCCGGCGGGTATCTGGTCGCCCAGACCAGCAACATCTTCGAGCCCGCCTACACGCCGGTCGACGCCGCCGACCGGATCAGCAGCCGTCCTGACTTCGCCATCGCCTTCTTCCCCGGCCACATCTGCCGTCGCGGCGGCGTGATGGATCCGGGCCTCCGCGTCACCGGGCGGACCCCGCCGACTTTCCTGTTGCAGGCCTGGGACGACCCGGTGGACGACATCTGCAACAGCACCCTCTACGCCCGGGCGCTCGACGCCGCCGAGGTGCCTGCGGAGGTGCATCTGTTCGCCAGGGGCGGGCACGCCTTCGGCCTGAGGCGTAACGAGAGCCCCGATACCGTCTGGCCCGGACTGGTCGAGACCTGGCTGAAGGGAATCGGCGTCCTCTAGACGATCAGCGACACCAGGCCGCCGCCCAGATCGGCGCCGGCCTGTCCGACCTGGCGGTCCATTTCGGCGACAGCCTTGTCCAGTTCGGCGGCTTCCTGCGGCGACATGGCGTCGTCGTCCTTGCCGGCCTTGGCGCGGTCGGTGGCGGCGCGGACCAGGGCCTTCAGCTCGGCGGCCATCTTGCGGACATCAGCCATCAACTCACTGTCGGCCTGCTGCTGGCCGCTGCGGCGGGCCATGTCGGCGACCTGCGCCTTCTGCTCGTCGATGGCCTGCTGATAGGGATTGGCGGACTTGCCCGCATCCCCCTTGCCGGCGTCGGTCTCGCCGGCCTGCGTTTCGCCCGTCGGGGTCTGCTCTCCGGAGGCGACGGGCGAGCCCTCGCCACCGGCGGCCGCATCGCCCTGGGCTCCGGCCGCGTCGGAGCCCGAGACCGGAGCCGCCGGCGCGCCGGCCACCCCCATGCCGGAGGTCACGCCGCCCGCCGCCGCATATTCCTTGACCGCCGCGCCCAGTTCGCGCGCGATCTGGGCCGCGATCCGCGCTGTGCCCTTCGGATCGACCCCGGCCATGGAGCGCAGCATCTGCAGCCGCGCCTTCAGCTGTTCGATCTTCTGGCGCGCCGCAGCCTTGCGCTCTTCCGAGGCCTGGCTGCTCTTCGCCCGGAGCGTCTCGGAGGCGGCCCTGGCGTCGCGCAGCCTCGCCTCGGCCGCGGCCTTGAGCCGATCCTCACGCGCCGTGTCCGCCGCCTTCAGCGGCGTCAGCATGTTCATCAGGCTTTCGGACGAGATCTTCACGCCGTGGAGGGTGAGGTGATGCGCGCCGCCTGTAAATCGCCGCTCTCTTGCGGCATAAGCCGCCGATGAAGTTTCTCGACCAGGCCAAGATCTATATCCGCTCCGGCAACGGCGGCGGAGGCTCCGTTTCGTTCCGCCGCGAAAAGTTCATTCCCAACGGCGGGCCGGACGGCGGCGACGGCGGCCATGGCGGCAACGTCTGGATCACGGCCATGGACGGCCTGAACACCCTGATCGACTTCCGCTACCAGCAGCATTTCAAGGCCCAGACCGGCCACCACGGCCAGGGTCGCCAGATGCACGGCGGCAAGGGCGAGGACGTGATCCTGAAGGTCCCGGTCGGCACCCAGGTGCTGGACGAGGACAAGGAGACGGTCCTGCTGGACATGGACTACGCCGGCAAGACCGAGATGCTGCTCAAGGGCGGCAACGGCGGCTGGGGCAATACCCGGTTCAAGGGCCCGTCCAACCAGGCGCCGACCTACGCCAATCCGGGCCAGGAAGGCCAGGAGCGCTGGATCTGGCTGCGGTTGAAGCTGATCGCAGACATCGGTCTGGCGGGCCTGCCCAACGCGGGCAAGTCGACCTTCCTGTCAGCCGCCAGCGCGGCCAAGCCCAAGATCGCCGACTATCCGTTCACGACTCTGGTGCCCAACCTGGGCATGGTCGACCTGTCGCCCACCGAGCGTTTCGTCATCGCCGACATCCCGGGCCTGATCGAGGGCGCCAACGAGGGCGCGGGTCTGGGCACCCGCTTCCTGGGCCACGTCGAACGCTCGGCCTCGCTGATCCACCTGATCGACGGGACGCAGGAGGACGTGGCCGGAGCATACCGGATCATCCGCGGCGAGCTGGACGCCTACGGCGAGGGCCTGGCCGACAAGACGGAATTGCTGGCGTTGAACAAGATCGACGCCCTGTCGCCGGAAGAGCGCGACGCCAAGGCCGCCGAGCTGGAGGCCGTATCGGGCAAGCGACCGTTCCTGGTGTCCGGCGTGTCCGGCGAGGGCGTGACCCCGCTGCTGCGCGCGGCCTGGAACGAGGTGCGCAAGACGCGCGGCGAGCTGACCCGGGTGGACGACGAGGACGAGGGCGTGGTCGAGACCCCCGGCGGCTGGGCGCCTTGATCCTGCCTTGAAACGTCCCTGTTCTCCCAAAGGAGAATGAGGGGCTCTTCGATGGTTCGACACGCTGCGCTAACGGTCGCCGCCATGGCGGTCTGTATGATCCTTTCCGGGTTCCAGAGCGCGCCCACGCAGACGCCGCCGCAACTGACTCCGGCCCTCGCGGCGTTGGCCGAGGACGCCGACGCCGCGAGGGCCTTCGACTACATGGCGCTGAAGGCGGAGGGCGCTGACCTCAGCGCCCTGTCCGACGCCGTCTTCCGTCGCGCCGTGATCGACGGAAATGGCCGCTGCCTGTCAGAGGCGGAGGCCGAACTCCAGGCCAACCTCGCCGCCGCCATGGTCGCGGCGGACCCGGCGGCTTTCGACGACGATCGCGCGGCGGCGGCCGAGGCCTGGGCGAAATGGGACCTGTTCGCCGAGGGGATCGAACACGGCCAGGTCGCCACCGAAGAGCCGTTCAAATGGGTCTCGGACCGCTATGCGCAACTCGAGAGCGAGACCAGCCCGCGGTCGCGGGAGCTGCTGCGCCGGACCGCGCGCGACCAGCTGTACCGCCACAGCTGGACCGGCGGCCCGCAGGTTTGGGGCGAACTGAGCCCCGGCGCCAAGGGGCGGGTGATGTCACGCCTGATGCGAGCCACCTGCCTGACCGACCGTGACAACACCGCCTGGCTGAAGGCCGATGTGGCGGCCAACGGCTGGTTCACGATCTCAGCCACGGGCGAACGAGCCTCGAGCTCGGCCTGGCTGATGGCCCAGCACGCCGACCGTGATCGCGACTTCCAGCGGCACGTGCTGGCCCTGATGGAGCCGCTGGTCGCATCGGGCGAGGTCACGCGCGGCAACTACGCCTATCTCTGGGACCGGATCGCCGTCAGCGAGAACCGGCCGCAGCGCTACGGCACCCAGGGGCGCTGCACGGGCCCCGGCCGCTGGGAGCCGAACGAGATCGAGGACCGCGACCGGGTCGAGGCGCTGCGCGAGGAAGCCGAGATCGGCAGCCTGGTGGAGTACGAGGCGCACATGCAGCCGCACTGCGCCGGGTTCGCCGGCTGACAGGATCTAGGCGACCCGGCTCCACTGCATGATCCATTTCCAGTCCCACGATGCGCCGCGGTCGCGGGAGGCGCCCTGACGCCAGCGGCAGCTCGTGGCGGTGATCTGGTCCCAGCAGCCGCGGTAGATGACCGGTCCCTGATCGTCGGTCTCGGCGGCGTCGAAATCGCCGACGCCGTCCACGAAACGGCCGGGTGTGCCGGTCGATCCGGGCACGCCGGTCCTGGCGTTCATCCAGTAGTCCAGCCAGACGCCGTTGGCGGCGTCGAGCGTGCGCAGCCCCATGCCGCTGAAATCCCTCGCCGGGATGCGCAGCTCCTCGACGCTGGCCACGCCGCCCAGGATGCTCCAGCAGGTCGCCTCGCCGTCGAACTCGTCCCAGTCGCCCGGAGCCTTGAGGCGCCGGTTCCGGATACGCCATTCGCCGGACAGGAAGTCGAACTCGCCCGCGTGCGCCGGGACCTGGGCGCGCGCGGGAACGGCGACGAGGGCGGGCGCGGCGGCGAGGCAGGCGGCGGCTTTCAGGACGCCCCGGCGGCCGGGGCGAAGCGATGCGTCAGTCATGGAGTCCTCCCTGTAGGGACCGAACCTGCGCCGGGGCTGCCGCCACCCTGCTGTCAGCATCGGGGGCAACGACGAAACTGAGGCGACACGGACGATCCCGCGTGTTAGGGCGCGGATGAGCATAAGTCGCGCGAGCCCGCCTTGCCCTTCTTCCACGCCGGTCCCGCGCCGAAGATCGCCGGCCCCCGCAGGGGCGCGCTGCGCGACGGCCTGGACCTGCGCCCCGGCATGTCGGTCGGCCTGTTCGGCGGCTCGTTCAATCCCGCCCACGACGGCCACGCCCATGTCGCCGAGACGGCCCTGCGGCGGCTGGGGCTGGATCGGGTGATCTGGCTGGTGTCGCCGCAGAACCCCCTGAAGGACGCCCGCGACAGCGCCCCGCTGGCCGAGCGCATGGCCTCCGCCGCACAGGCGGCCCGGCTGGCGGCCTCCGGACCGTCGATGATCGTCTCCGATGTCGAGACGCGGTTGGGCACCCAGTGGACCATCGACACCCTGCGCGCCCTCGTCGCCCGCCATCCGGGGGTGAATTTCGTCTGGCTGATGGGCTCGGACAACCTGGCCAGCTTCCACAAATGGCGCGGCTGGACGGACATCATGCGGCTGATGCCGGTGGCGGTGATCGCTCGTCCGGGCTCGATGCTGGACAGCCGCACCGCACCGGCGTCGGCCCGTTTCGCCGATGCCCGCGTGCCCGCCCAGAAGGCCCGGCTGCTGTCGTCGATGGAGGCTCCGGCCTGGACCTATCTGACCGCGCCGCTCAATCCGCGCTCGTCCACGGCGCTGCGCGCGGCCGCCAAGAGCCGCGGTGCGTGACGGCGGGGGCCGTCCGTGCTAGACTGCCGCTTTAGTAACGACCCCCGGAGCCCTCCGCTGACCCCCTCTACCGCGTATGACGCGCACGATGACGCCGTCTCCAACACGGCGCACGAGATGGACGAGATCGAACCCGTCCACTCCGAAGACGGTCAGCAGGCTCCCCTCCCCGTCGGCCTGACGGACCTCGAAAACGCCATCCTGGGCAAGCTTGACGATGACAAGGCGCAGGACATCGTCCTGATCGACCTGCGCGGCAAGAGCCCCATGTCCGACGCCATGATCGTGGCTTCGGGCCGCTCGCACCGCCACGTCGGCGCCCTGGCCGATCACCTGCAGCGGCTGATGAAGGAAAAGGGCCTGGGCAAGGTCAAGGTTTCCGGCCTGCCGCACTGTGACTGGGTGCTGCTGGACGGCGGCGACGTGATCGTCCACCTGTTCCGCCCGGAAGTGCGCGCCTTCTACAACATCGAGAAGATCTGGTCGGTCGAGAGCGGCCACCGCACCGACAGCCGCGCCTGATCCCCTGATCCGACCATGAAGCTGGGCGTCATCGCGATCGGCAAGCCGGGGCGCGGGCCTGAAGCCATGCTGGCCGAGGACTACGCCCAGCGCGCCACCCTGGCGGGCCGGGCGCTGGGTCTCGGGCCGCTGGAGCTGATCGATCTGGAGCCCCGCAAGCCGGGCAAGGCGCCCGAAGCCGAGCTGATCCTCAAAGCCGCCGAGGGCGCGCACCTGATCGCCTGCGACGAACGCGGCAAGACCTTCTCCAGCCGCGCCTTCGCCGACCATATCGCCCTGCTCCGGGACCGGGGCGAGCGGCGGCTGGTGTTCGCCATAGGCGGAGCCGACGGGCTGGACGCCAGCGTGCGCGAAGCCGCGGGATCGACCCTGGCCTTCGGCCCCCAGACCTGGCCGCACGCGCTGGCGCGGGCGATGCTGGCGGAACAGCTGTATCGCGCCGTGACCATCCTGGCCGGATCGCCTTACCATAGGGACTGAATGCGTCCCCTGATCGCCATCGCCATGGTCGGCCTGATCGCCTTGCCCGTCGCCGCCGCGGCGCCGCAGGAACGGGGCGAAGTCGCGCGCCTGCAGGCTGAGTTCCGCGACGAGCAGGCGCGCGCCCGCCGCCTGAGGGCCGAGGCCGACGACGCGGCGGCCGAGATCGGGACCTTGGAACGCGAGTTGGGCCGCCTGACCGCCGCCGTCAGCGCCGACGACCAGCTGATCGCCGCCCAACGGGCGCGATTGCGCGAACTGGGTCAGCGCGAAAGCGAGCTGGTCGCGCGCCTGGCGCTGGCCCGCGGGCGGCAGGCGCGCCTACTGTCGGCCCTGCAGATGATGAGCCGCAAGCCGCCGCCTCCCCTGCTGGTGCCCGCCGACGAGGCGGTGGACGCGGTGCGGGCCTCCATCCTGCTACGCGCCATCGCCCCCGAGTTGCAAAGCCGGGCCAAGGCCCTGGCGGATCAGCAGGCCGAGCTGACCCGCATCCGGCGGCTGGCGGCCCTGAACAGCGAGCAGCTGTTCACGACCGAGAGCGCGCGGGGCGACCGGCGCGGCGAGATCGAAAGCCTGTCGGCGCGCAAGGCGGCGCTGCAGGCGGTGTTGCGCGCCGAGGCCGTGCAGGCGGAACGGGCCGGGCGTGCGCTGGAAGCCCGGCTGAACGCGCTCGGCGCCGCCGTGCCCGCGCCGGAGACCGACGCGCCGACGACGGTGGCCCGCCTGCCCGCGGGGCGCAGCCGCCTGACCGCCCCGGTCGAAGGCGCGCCCTCGACCCGTTTCGGACGCGGCTCGAACGGATGGCGCTGGAGCGCGAACCAGCTGGAGGCCCGCGCCCCCGCGGCCGGACGCGTGGTCTTCGCCGGCCCGCTGTCGGGTTGGGGACAGGTGGTGATCGTCGACCTGGGCCCCGGGTGGCGCGCGGTCATCGCCGGGCTGGACGAGGTCTCGGTCGAGACCGGGACCCGGGTCTCGGACGGCCAGGCCGTGGGCCGCACCGCCCCCGACGGAGAGGTCTGGTTCGAGCTGCGGCGCGACGAACGCGCGGTCGATCCGGCGCCGTGGTTGAATTGACTCCGGTCGGGCTCCGAACGGGCGAATCCGCTTCCCATCCGCTGATGACGCTGATTTTATCGACCGTCTCCGGATCGGCCACGATTTCGTCGTCGCCCGGGACCTAACTGCCGCCCTGTAAGACCGCCTCCCCGGTCCGCTGAGAAGAAGACGAATGCGCAAGCTGCTGATGATCGGCGCCGCCGCCGCCACCGTGGTCGGCCTGGGGGCCGCGACCGCCGCCGGTCAGACCCCGCGCAACGAAGCCTTCCGCATGATCGGCCTGTTCGGCGACGTGCTGGGCATTGTCGAGCAGGCCTATGTCGTACCGGTCGATGACAAGAAGCTTATCGAGGCGGCGCTGCAGGGCATGATGGGGGCGCTGGACCCCCACTCCAACTATCTGCCGCCGGAAGGCTACGGCGATCTGCGCGAGCGGACCGAGGGCCACTATTCGGGCGTCGGCCTGACCATCTCGTCGGAAGGCGGGCTGGTGAAGATCATCTCGCCGATGGATGGCGGCCCGGCCGCCCGCGCGGGCGTCAACGCCGGCGACGTCATCTCGGCCATCGACGGCCAGAGCGCCTCGGGCCTGACCGTCAGCCAGGTTTCCGACAAGCTGCGCGGCGCCGTGGGCACCACGATCAAGGTCACCTTCCTGCGTGACGGCGAAGAGCCGCGCGAAGTGACCCTGACCCGCGAGGTCATCCGCATCGAATCCGTCACCGGCCGCGTCGAGGGCGATTTCGGCTATCTGCGCGTCTCGACCTTCAACGAGAACACGGGCCGCGAACTCAGCGAGACGATCGCGAAGCTCAAGACCGAGAACCCGGCGCTGAAGGGCTATGTCCTTGACCTGCGCAACAACGGCGGCGGCCTGCTGGACGCGGCCATCGCAGTGTCGGACGCCTTCCTGGAACGTGGCGAGATCGTCAGCCAGCGCGGGCGCAAGCCGGACCAGATCCAGCGCTACGCCGCGACCCCGGGCGACCTGACCAACGGCCTGCCGCTGGTGGTGCTGATCAACTACGGCTCGGCCTCGGCTTCGGAGATCGTCGCCGGCGCCCTGAAGGACCACCAGCGCGCCACGGTCGTGGGCCTGACCAGCTTCGGCAAGGGGTCGGTGCAGACGGTGATCCCGCTGCGCAACGGCGCCGACGGCGCCCTGTCGATCACCACCGCCCGGTACTACACGCCGTCCGGCGCCTCGATCCAGAAGATCGGCATCGAGCCGGACCTGGAAGTGGCCCGTTCGGAAGCCGAGGCGCGCATCATCTCGCGCTCCAGCTTCATCTATTCCGAGGCGGCCTACGCCACGGCGCTGGACGCTTCCATCGGGGCCGAACGCAAGGGCGCCCACGTGCCGCACGAGGCCCCCGGCGAGGCCTATGACAAGGACAAGGACTACCAGCTGGAGCGCGCCTTTGACGTGCTTCGCGCGGGCGGTCAGCTGACCCGGCTGGCGGCGGCCCCGGAGGGCATCGTCACCTCGGCGCCCGGCACGGTGCTGGCCGACAACGGCGCGGCGGGAAGCCCCGGCGAATAAGCCCGCACATGGCTAACGCGCCGTTAGGGTTTCTTAACCGGCGATCGGCAATGTGAGCCTCGAAGGGGTCCGCGTGCGCGGGTCCCGCCCATCGAGCGTGCTCACCTGTCCATGTTCGCCAAGCGCCAGTCCGCCCTCGCCGCCACCGCCGGAGCTCCGCCGGTGAAGATTCCCCTGCGCGACCGCCTCGCGCCGCTCGGCCGCCTGCTGAAGAAGCCGCCGGTCGCCGTCGCCGGCGCGGGCCTGCTGCTGCTCGCCGCCGCCGCCCTGTTCATCACCGTGCTGGGCGATCCGCGCGCCGGCGCGCCCTCGGCCCGCGCCACCCTGAAGCGGGAGGCCGCCGCCGGCGCGCCCGCCCCGTCCGGCCTGGACGCCTTCTCGATGAACGGCGGGGCCTACGAGGACCTGATGACCGGCGACGGGACGCTGGATCCATCGGCCATGGGCCAGGCCATGATCACCCTGCCCGACGGCGCCAGCGTGTCGGGCGACGGCGCGCCGGTGACCGCCCCGCGGATCGCCGCCCAGCCGCTGACCCAGGCGCCCATCGCCGGCCTGCACCAGCCGGGCCCGGACGGCGTCCTGCCGCGCATCGCCAGCGACGGCCGCGTGCCCGCCCAGGCCTACGCCCGCCCGTTCAGCGCCAACGGCCGCCCGCGCGTGGCCGTGGTGGTCGGCGGTCTCGGCCTCAACGCCGTGACCACCCGCGCCGCCATCGAGCGCCTCCCCGCCGAGGTGACGCTGAGCTTCGTCCCCTATGCTGAGGGTCTGCAGGGCTGGATCGACCTGGCCCGCGCCCAGGGCCACGAGGTGATGATCGAGATGCCGATGGAGCCCACCGGCTATCCGTCGAACGACCCCGGCCCCTACACCCTGCTGTCCTCGGCCGACGCCGCCGATGTGACGGCCAAGATGAACTGGCTGCTCAGCCGCGCCACCGGCTATTTCGCCGTGACCAACTATCTGGGCGACCGCTTCCAGACCTCGGACGAGGGCATGAACGCCTTCATGGGCATGCTGCGCGCGCGCGGCCTCGCCTTCATCGACGATGGCTCCATGAGCCGCAAGCCGGGCGCCTGGGCCCGCGCCAGCGCCAACCGCGTCATCGACGAGGAACAGACCCCGGCCTCCATCGTCGGCCAGCTGAACGCGCTGGAGGCCCTCGCCAAGGCGCGTGGGCAGGCCATGGGCACGGGCTTCAGCTATCCGGTGACGGTCGAGGCCGTGGCCCGCTGGACCGCCGGCCTGGAAGCGCGCGGACTGCAGCTGGCTCCGGCGAGCGCGATGACGCAGCGGCCGGGACGGTAAGGCCGTAGGGCCGCAGCCGAACGACCTGCTACAAAGGCCTATCGCTTATCTACCGCCTCGGGCCCCATGACCGACCTGTCCCTCTACCGCCCCAACGTCGGCGTCGTGCTGTTCCATCCGGACGGACGCGTCTGGTACGGGCGGCGGGCCGGGACGCCGGAACCCCATAACTGGCAGTTCCCGCAGGGCGGCGTGGACGACGGCGAGGACTATGAGACCGCCGCCCGCCGCGAACTGGCCGAGGAGACCGGCGTGGTGTCGGCGGAACTGATCGGCGAGATCAGCCAATGGATCGCCTATGATTTTCCCGAAGGCTACGGCGGCTCGAAGCAGGCCCGCGGCTGGAAGGGCCAGAAGCAGAAATGGTTCGCCTTCCGCTTCACCGGCGCGGAGTCCGAGATCGATCTGGAGCAACACGACGAGATCGAGTTCGACGCCTGGCGCTGGGGCCGTCTGGACGAGGCGCCCGACCTGATCGTGCCGTTCAAGCGGGCGGCCTATGAGCAGGTGGCGGCGACCTTCGCGGCGCTGCTGATCTAGGCCGCCGCGCAGCCTTCGGGCTTGAGCACTCGCGTGGTGGCGGCCGGATATTTCGCCAGCAGATGCGCGGGCCGGATCGGTCGGGCCGCGAACCCGCCGCCGCAGTTCGGGCACACGCCCTTCAGCCGCGTCTCCACGCAGTCGGCGCAGAAGGTGCACTCAAAGGTGCAGATTCGGGCGTCAGCGCTATCGAACGGCAGATCGCGGTCGCAGCATTCGCAGTTGGGACGGAGTTCGAGCATCGGGGCCTCCCTGTGGAGACCCTGACACCCGCTACGTCCCACCGCAACGTCAGTGCGCGCCGCCGCCCGGCGCCAGGCGGAACAGCACCAGGCCCGAGAGCACCAGCACCGCCGCCAGGATACGCAGCGGATTGATCTGCTCGCCCAGCAGGACCACGCCGACGACGAAGGCCCCGACCGCGCCGATGCCGGTCCACATCACGTAGGCCGTACCCATGGGCAGGGTCTTCATGGAGATGGACAGCAGGGCGAAGCTGACGGTCATGAAGCCGAGCGTGGCGACACTGGGCCACAGGCGGGTGAAGCCGTGCGACTGCTTCATGAAATAGGCCCACACGATCTCGAGCAGGCCGGCGATGAGAAGATAGATCCAGGCCATGGGTTGCGGCCCTCCTTGCAAAGGGCCGGGCCGTCCCGGACTTGACCCGGCGCCGGAGCACGGGGGCGAGGACGTGGCCTCGTCTTGCAGGGGCTATCTAGGGCGCCGGGCGCGGGGGTCAAGAGCCGGGGCGCGCAAGAAAAATCCGGCGGACGCGCTGGGCGTCCGCCGGATATTCAGATCAGATTTGCGGGGCCGATCAGGCCGCGGCCACTTCCGAGGCTTTTTCGGCCAGGATGGTCAGGCCGGCCGGGGTCACATCGGCGAAACCGCCGTGCACCTCGAACTGACGGCGCGAACCGCCGTCAATGACCGTGACCACGCCCTCGCGCAGGGCGGTCATGAAGGGCGCGTGGTCGGCCAGGACGCCGAAGTCGCCCTCGACGCCCGGCGCGTCGACCTGGTCCACGAGGCCCGCGAAGACCTCGCGTTCAGGCGAGACGAGGGAGAAGCTCAGCTTGCCGGCCATGATCAGGCTTCCGCGGCCAGCTTCTGGGCCTTCTCGACGGCTTCCTCGATGGCGCCGACCATGTAGAAGGCCGCTTCCGGCAGGTGGTCGTATTCACCGGCCACGATGCCCTTGAACGAGCGGATCGTGTCTTCCAGCGAGACGAACTTGCCGGGCGAGTTGGTGAACTGCTCGGCCACGAAGAACGGCTGCGACAGGAAGCGCGAGATCTTGCGGGCGCGCGAGACGACCAGCTTGTCCTCTTCCGACAGCTCGTCCATGCCCAAGATGGCGATGATGTCCTTCAGGGCCTTGTACTGCTGCAGGACTTCCTGGACCGAACGGGCGACGCGGTAGTGCTCTTCGCCGATGACCAGCGGGTCCATGATCCGCGAGGTCGAGTCCAGCGGGTCCACGGCCGGGAAGATGGCCTGGGCGGCGATGTCGCGGCTCAGAACCGTCTTGGCGTCCAAGTGGGCGAACGAGGCGGCGGGCGCCGGGTCGGTCAGGTCGTCGGCGGGAACGTAGATGGCCTGGATCGAGGTGATCGAGCCCTTCTTGGTCGAGGTGATGCGTTCCTGCAGGTTGCCCATCTCGGTGGCCAGCGTCGGCTGATAGCCCACGGCCGACGGGATGCGGCCCAGCAGAGCCGACATTTCCGAACCGGCCTGCGTGAAGCGGAAGATGTTGTCGACGAACAGCAGCACGTCCTTGCCTTCCTCGTCGCGGAAGTACTCGGCCTGGGCCAGGCCGGTCAGGGCGACGCGGGCGCGGGCGCCGGGGGGCTCGTTCATCTGGCCGTAGACCAGGGCGCATTTGGAGCCCTCGGTCGAACCGCCGTTCTTGGCCGGGTCCACGTTCACGTTGGACTCGATCATCTCGTGGTACAGGTCGTTGCCTTCACGGGTGCGCTCACCCACGCCGGCCAGAACCGAGTAACCGCCGTAAGCCTTGGCGATGTTGTTGATCAGTTCCTGCATGGTGACGGTCTTGCCGACGCCGGCGCCGCCGAACAGGCCGGTCTTGCCGCCCTTGGTGTAGGGGCACATCAGGTCGATGACCTTGATGCCCGTGACCAGGATTTCCGACGAGGTCGACTGCTCTTCGAACGAAGGCGCCTCGCGGTGGATCGGGCGGTACATGGTGGTCTTGATCGGGCCCTGTTCGTCGATCGGCGCGCCGACGACGTTCATGATGCGGCCGAGCGTGCCCGGGCCGACCGGCGCCAGGATGGAGGTGCCCGTGTCGGTCACCGGCTGGCCGCGCGTCAGGCCTTCCGAGGTGTCCATGGCGATCGTGCGGACCACGTTCTCGCCGAGGTGCTGGGCGACTTCCAGAACCAGGGTGAAGGGCTCGCCCGTCTTCTGGTCGATGTTCTGGGTCGTCAGGGCGTTCAGGATGGCCGGCAGGTGGCCGTCGAACTCAACGTCGACGACGGCGCCGATGACCTGAGAGATGCGGCCGGTGGCGACAGCAGCCGTGGCCTGGGCGGCGGCGGGCGTCTTCGCGGCGGCCGGAGCCTTCGGGGCGGCGGGCTTCTTGGCGGCGGGTTTCTTCGGGGCGGCGGTGTCGGTCATCGGTTCGTTCCGTTCGGAAAGTCTTGTCTGTGCGGGAGTCGGATCAGAGCGCTTCAGCGCCGGCGATGATCTCGATCAGTTCGGTGGTGATCTGGGCCTGGCGCTTGCGGTTGTACTGCAGGGTCAGGGCATTGATGAGGTCGCCCGCGTTGCGGGTGGCGTTGTCCATGGCGCCCATCTGGGCGCCGAAGAAGCTGGCCTGGTTCTCGTACAGCGCGGCCAGCACCTGGGTCGTGATGTTGCGCGGCAGGACGACGTCGAGGATTTCCTCTTCCGAGGGCTCGTAGTCGTAGACGGCGCCGTTCAGGTTGATCGGCTCGGCGTCGCCGTCGACGACCGCCGGGATCAGCTGCTTGGGCGTCGGCACCTGCGAGATGACCGATTGGAAGCGGCTGTAGAACAGGGTCACGACGTCGGCGTTGCCGGCTTCGAATTCCTCGGCGATCAGAGCGGCGATCGGCTCGGCGGCGGGAAGGCCGACGATCTTGTGGTCCGACATCTCGAAGGTGCGGATCAGCTTGTCGCCGTACAGGCGCGACAGGCCGTCGCGAACCTTGCGGCCCACGGCGACGATGCGGACGTCCTTGCCGGCGGCGATCAGGCCGTTGATGCGTTCCTTGGCGGCGCGGATGACGTTGGTGTTGAAACCACCCGCCAGACCCTTGTCGCCGGTGGCGACCACGACCAGGTGCTTTTGGTCCTTGCCCGTGCCGGCCAGCAGCTTGGGCGCACCGTCGCCGGACACGCCGGCCGCCAGATTGGCGATCACGGCGGCCATCTTCTTGGCGTACGGACGGGCGCTTTCAGCCTGGTCCTGGGCGCGCTTCAGCTTGGCCGCGGCGACCATGTTCAGGGCTTTCGTGATCTTCTGCGTGGACTTCACGCTGTCGATCCGATTGCGCATTTCCTTGAGGCTGGCCATCCGGCGCTACTTTCTCGCTATCCGGTCCGGTCTCAGGCGAAGGTCTTGGTGAAGGCTTCCAGCACCGACTTCAGCTCGGCTTCGAGCTCGGCGGTGAGGTCCTTCTTGGTGCGGATGCCTTCCAGCAGACCCGGGTTCGACGACTTCACGCGGGCCAGCAGCTCCGACTCGAAGCGGCCGATGTCGCCGACAGCGACCGTGTCCAGGTAACCGCGGGTGCCGGCGTAGACCGACACGACCTGCTCTTCCATGGTCAGCGGGCTGTATTGCGGCTGCTTCAGCAGCTCGGTCAGACGCGCGCCGCGGGCCAGCAGCTTCTGGGTCGAGGCGTCCAGGTCCGAGCCGAACTTCGCGAAGGCGGCCATTTCACGGTACTGGGCCAGCTCGCCCTTGATGGTGCCGGCGACCTTCTTCATCGCCTTGGTCTGGGCCGAGGAGCCCACGCGCGACACCGAGATGCCGACGTTCACGGCCGGGCGGATGCCCTGGTAGAACAGGTCGGATTCCAGGAAGATCTGGCCGTCGGTGATCGAAATCACGTTGGTCGGGATGTAGGCCGAAACGTCGTTGGCCTGGGTCTCGATCAGCGGCAGGGCGGTCAGCGAGCCCGAGCCGTTGTCGGCGTTCAGCTTGGCCGAACGCTCCAGCAGGCGGCTGTGCAGGTAGAAGACGTCGCCCGGGTAGGCTTCGCGGCCCGGCGGACGGCGCAGCAGCAGCGACATCTGGCGATAGGCGACGGCCTGCTTGGAAAGGTCGTCATAGACGATCAGGCCGTGCATGCCGTTGTCGCGGAAATACTCGCCCATGGCGGTGCCGGCGAACGGGGCCAGGAACTGCAGCGGGGCCGGTTCCGACGCCGTGGCGGCCACGACGATGGTGTATTCCAGCGCGCCGGCTTCTTCGAGCGTCTTCACGATCTGGGCGACGGTCGAGCGCTTCTGACCGATGGCCACATAGATGCAGTACAGCTTGGCGGACTCGTCGTCCGAAGCGTTGACCGACTTCTGGTTCAGGATGGTGTCGATGGCGACGGCGGTCTTGCCGACCTGACGGTCGCCGATGATCAGTTCGCGCTGGCCGCGGCCGACGGGGATCAGGGTGTCGATGGCCTTCAGGCCGGTCTGCATCGGCTCGTGCACCGACTTGCGCGGGATGATGCCCGGGGCCTTCACGTCCACGCGGCGGCGCTCGGTGAACTGGATCGGGCCCTTGCCGTCGATCGGCTCGCCCAGCGGGTTCACGACGCGGCCCAGCAGGCCCTTGCCGACCGGAACGTCCACGATCTCGCCCAGGCGGCGGACTTCGTCGCCTTCCGCGATGGCGGTGTCGGCGCCGAAGATAACCGCGCCGACGTTGTCGCGCTCCAGGTTCAGGGCCATGCCCTTCACGCCGGCCTTCGGGAACTCGATCATTTCGCCGGCCTGGACGTTGTCCAGACCGTGGATGCGGGCGATGCCGTCGCCGACCGACAGCACCTGGCCGACGTCCGAAACGTCCGCTTCCACGCCGAAGTTGGCGATCTGCGACTTGAGGATGGCCGAAATCTCGGCGGCGCGGATGTCCATTTGGATCTCTCTGTCTTCGTCTCAGGGCGGGCCGTCAGGCGCGCTGCATTCTTGTTGTCGGTGCGCGCTTACGCGCGCTTGAGGGCAAACTTCATCTGGTCGAGCTTGGTCTTCAGCGAGGCGTCGAACAGCTTCGAGCCGACCTTGACCTTCAGGCCGCCCAGGATCGCCGGGTCGACGCGGGCCGTCAGTTCCGGATCCTTGCCCAGCGAGGTGCGGAGCGTGGCCTGGATGGTCTTGAGCTGGGCGGCGGTCAGCGTCTGGGCGGACACCACCTCGGCGGCGACGACGCCTGTCTTCTTCGCGTACAGCGCCTCAAAGCCCGCGATCACGCCCGTCAGGTCGCGGGCGCGGCCGTTCTGGGCCAGCAGGCCGAGGAAATTCTTGGTCACGGCGTTGAACTTCGCCTTGTCGGCGATGGCGGTCAGGCCCTTGCCCTGGTCTTCGGCGGCGATCACCGGCGAAGTGGCCAGGCGGCGCAGATCCGCGCTCTCCGCCCAGGCGGCGCGCAGGGACTTCAGATCCGCTCGCACGGCGTCCAGGACGCCCGTCTCGTCTGCCAGGTCGAACAGCGCCTGTGCATAGCGCTCGCCGACTTCCGTCGTTCTGAAATCGTCAGCCACTTATAAAGTCCGCGCGGGTTAGCGTTCGGGTTGGTCGACCGGCCGCGTGTCCGCGTCGATCAAAGGCATGAAATGCTTGAAGAAAGCACACCGGGGACGCGCCTTGCGACGCATCCTCCGGTTCAGCCGGGCGCCTGATAGCACCCCTGCCGTTCCGCCGCAACCGAGACAGGCCGCCACATCCCGCCGCATTGCCGCACCCGCAACTGCACCGCTACAGATGAGTTTCAGCGTTACGCTCCAGGAAAATCCCCACCGATGTTCGACTTCTCCGTCTTCTTCACCGATCCGACCGTCTGGGCGGCGCTCATCACCCTGGTGGTGATGGAGGTGGTGCTCGGCATCGACAATCTGATCTTCATCTCGATCCTGTCGAACAAACTGCCGCCCGAGCATCGCCAGCGCACCCGCCGCATCGGCATCGGCCTGGCCCTGGTCATGCGACTGGGCCTGCTGGCCACCATCGGCTGGATCGTCGGCCTGACCGCGCCGGTCTTCGACCTCGGCATCCATGGCGCGCTCAACAGCCACGGCGAGCCCGCGTTCGACACCGCCTTCAGCTGGCGCGACCTGATCCTGATCGCGGGCGGCCTGTTCCTGATCTGGAAGGCCACCAAGGAAATCCACCACGCCACCGACACCACCCCGTCCCATGACCTTCTGGAGAAGGACAAGAAGGACGTGGTCATCAACAATGTCGGCGCGGCCATCTTCCAGATCATCCTGCTGGACCTGGTCTTCTCGATCGATTCGATCCTGACCGCCGTCGGCATGACCGACCATGTCGTGGTCATGATGATCGCCGTCGTCGTCGCCGTCCTGACCATGCTGCTGGCCGCCGACCCGCTGGCGGAGTTCATCGACAAGAACCCGACCGTGGTCATGCTGGCGCTGGGCTTCCTGCTGATGATCGGCGCCGTGCTGATCGCCGACGGCTTCGGCGTTCACGTGCCCAAGGGTTACATCTACGCCGCCATGGCCTTCTCGGCCCTGGTCGAGGGCCTGAACATGCTCAGCCGGGCCTCCGCCAAGAAGAAGGAGGCGGCCCTCGCGGCCCGACAGGCCCAGTTGAACAAGGCCGAAACGGCCGAGCCCGGAGTCTGAGCATGCGGCGGCTGATCCTTTTCGCCGCCGCCCTGCTCGCTTCGGCGCCCGCGGCGGCGTTGGCCCAACAGGCCGCGCCCGCCGTCCGGGCCGCCCCCGCGCCCACCGCGACGCCCCACTACGGCTTCGAGGTGGTGCGCACCTATCCCCATGACCCCCATGCCTTCACCCAGGGCCTGATCTGGCGCGACGGCGCCCTGTACGAAAGCACCGGCCGCTCCCCCTCGACCATCCGCAAGGTGCGTCTGGAGGACGGAGCCGTGCTGCAGCGGCGCGTCCTCGACCCGGCCATCTTCGGCGAGGGGCTGACGGAGCTGAACGGACGGCTGCTGACCCTGACCTGGACCGACGGCAAGGGCTTCATCTGGGACCCCGCCGACCTGAGCCCCCGCGGCGAGTTCGCCTATGACGGCGAAGGCTGGGGCCTGACTACCGACGGCGAGCGCCTGATCCTGTCCGACGGCGCGCCGCATCTGCGCTTCCTGGACGGCCGCACCCTGACCGAAACCGGCGAGGTTCAGGTGACCCTGGACGGCCACCGGCTCGGCAAGCTGAACGAGCTGGAATGGGTCGAGGGCGAGGTCTTCGCCAACATCTGGCAGACCGACTTCATCGTCCGCATCGACCCGGCGACGGGCGTGGTGAAGGGCGTCATCGACCTGACCGGCCTGCTGCCCGACCGCACGGGCATGGATCCTCGCGACGACGTGCTGAACGGCATCGCCTGGGATCCTGTCGGCCGCCGCCTGTTCGTCACAGGCAAGAACTGGCCCAGCCTGTTCGAGATCAAGCTCACGGGACCGCGCTAGCCTCGCTTCGCAAGGCCAGCGCGGTTTTGCTAGGCCGCGGACCGTCGGCCCTCCGGGCCTTCCGACCCGACGCGGCCTGGCGCTTCGCGCGCCGCCAATCCCTCAAGATGAGCGGACTGCGCTCAAGCCGCGAGCCGCCGCGCGGCGAGCGATAGCGCGCTACAAGAAACTATACGGATCCACGTCAACATTGAGCCGGACGGACGCTGGGACCTTCACCCGGCTGAGCCACACCCGCAGGAAGCCCTGCAGGTCGACATCGCGGTCGGCGCGGACCAGCAGCCGCTTGCGTCGGCGGCCGCGCACCAGCGCCAGCGGCGCGTCGGCGGGGCCATAGACCTCCAGCCGCTCAGCGTTGGGAATGTTCTCGGCCAGGTCCCGGGCCACCTTTTCGACCGCCTGGGGATTTTCGCCCGACAGGATGATCGCCGCCAGCCGGCCGTAGGGCGGCAGGGACGCCGCCTCGCGCTCCGCCATCTCGGCGTCGACGAAGCCGTCTCGGTCGCCCGCCGCCAGCGCCTGCAGCACTGGATGCTCCGGCGTCCAGGTCTGCAGCAGGGCCCTGCCCGGCTTGTCCGCCCGCCCCGCCCGGCCCGTGGCCTGCGTCAGCAGCTGGAAGGTCCGCTCGGCCGCCCGCAGGTCGCCGCCGCGCAGGCCCAGGTCGGCGTCCACCACCCCGACCAGGGTCAGGTGGGGGAAGTTGTGCCCCTTCGCCGCCGCCTGGGTGGCCACAAGGATGTCGATCTCGCCCTCGGCCATCGACTGGATCAGGGCGCGGGCCGACTTGCCGTCGGGCACGGTGTCGGAACTGAACACCGCCGTGCGCGCCTGCGGGAACAAGTTGCGCACCTCCTCCTCGACCCGTTCGACGCCTGGTCCGACCGACACCAGCGAGTCCTCGGCGCCGCAGGACGGACAGAACTTGGGCCGCAGCATGGAAAAGCCGGTCAGGTGGCAGACCAGCCGTCCGGTGTAGCGGTGCTCGACCAGCCAGCTGTCGGTGTCGGGCGCGGTCAGGCGGTGGCCGCAGACGCGGCACAGGACCACCGGGGCGTAGCCGCGCCGGTTGAGGAACAGCAGGGTCTGCTCCCCCCGGGCCAGGGTCTCGCCGATAGCCTCTCGCAGCGGTTGGGACAGCCAGGTCTGGGGGTCAGGCGGCGCGGCGCGCAGGTCCAGCAGGGCGATGTCCGGCAGCGCCGCCGCCCCGTGCCGCGCGGCCAGCTTCAGCCAGCGATAGCGGCCCTGGTGGGCGTTCCACAGGGTCTCCAGCGACGGCGTGGCCGAGGCCAGCACCACCGTCGCCCCCTCGATCCGCGCCCGAGCCACGGCGAGGTCGCGACCGTGATAGACCAGCCCCTCCTCCTGCTTGAACGAGCCGTCGTGCTCTTCATCGACCACGATCAGACGCAGGTTGGCGTAGGGCAGGAACAGGGCCGAGCGCGCGCCGACCACGATGTTGCAACGACCGGCCTGCACCGCCTCCCAGACCTGACGGCGGCGGGGCGGGGCGACGCCGGAATGCCATTCGGCGGGCGCGGCGCCGAAGCGGGTCGCGATGCGCTCGATCAAGGCCTGGGTCAGGGCGATCTCGGGCAGCAGGATCAGGACCTGCGCCGCCGGATCGGCCTTCAGGGCGCGGGCGGCGGCCTCCAGATAGGCCTCGGTCTTGCCCGAGCCGGTGACCCCGTCCAGCAGGAAGGGGACGAAGCCGCCGGCCGTCACGGCGTCGGCCACGGCCTCGGCGGCGGCGGCCTGATCCGGATTCAGCGCCGCCGGCGCATGGTCCGGATCGGGCGGGTCGAAGGCGGCGATCGCCTCGATCTCGATCGTCTCCAGTACGCCCTCATCCAGCAGGCCCTTCACGACGCCGGACGAGACGCCCGCCGCCCGCGCCAGATCAGGGCCGGGCATGGACTTTCGGCCCAGCGCCTCCAGCACCGCCGTGCGCGCCGGCGTGGGGCGGACAGGCGACCGGTCGCCGACCCGGCGCACCCGGCGCTCGGGCCGGGGCCGCGGCGCGCGCAGGCCCTTCAGGGCCGCCGAGGCCATCTCGCCGGGCGCGCTCAGAGTCCAGCGCGCCGCCCATTCGACGAAGTCCACGGTGCGTTCGGGCAGGCGCGGCTCGTCCAGAACATGATCGATGGCCTTGAGCCGACGATTGGTCCCCGTGGTCTCTCTCGCTTCCGACACGACGCCCCGGATCAGGCGCGGCCCCAGCGGCACGGCCACCTGATCGCCCCGCGCCACCTCGACGCCGTCGGGGATCTCGTAGTCGAAGGCCTCGGGCACCGGCAGCGGAATCAGGACGGATGCGACTTTCACCGCGCTCCCCTCTCCGCTAAAAGCCCGCCCATGAAACTCTTCCTCGACACCGCCGACGTCGCCGTCATCAAGGACCTGCTGCCCACCGGAATGGTGGACGGCGTGACCACCAATCCCACGCTGATTGCAAAGTCCGGGCGCAACATCGCCGAGGTCATCGCTGAAATCTGCGCCCTGGTCGAGGGGCCGATCTCCGCCGAGGCCGTGGCGACCGATTTCGAGACCATGGTCAAGGAAGGCGACAAGCTGGCCGCCATCGCCCCGAACGTGGTGGTGAAGCTGCCGCTGACGTGGGACGGGCTGCGCGCCGCGCGGGCCTTCTCGGACAAGGGCGTCAAGACCAACGTCACCCTGTGCTTCTCGGCCGCCCAGGCCATGCTGGCCGCCAAGGCCGGCGCGACCTTCATCTCGCCCTTCGTCGGCCGTCTGGAAGACCACGGCGCCGACGGCATCGCGCTGCTGGAAGAGATTCGCACCCTGTACGACATCCACGGCTTCGAAACCGAAATCCTGGCCGCATCGCTGCGCAATCCGAACCACGTCTCGGCCGCCGCGCTCGCCGGCGCCGACGCCGCGACCCTGCCGGCGGACACTTTCAAGGCGCTGGTCAAACACCCGTTAACCGACAAGGGGCTTGATGCCTTCCTGGCGGACTGGGGCAAGACCGGCCAGTCGATCCTGTAGGGATCGACAACTCCCAGAACGCTCCATTCTCTAAGTACCGCCTCGAGGAGAGGTTTGTGAGCGTTTCACCCGACCTCTCTGCGAAGCCTGAAGAGCCGCACTGGCCGGACATCCGCGCCTGGCTACAGGCCCATCCTCAGACCCTGCTGGACGACCGGTCCCTGCTGGAGGAGATCGGCCTGAAGCCGCATGGGCGCAATGTGGTCGAGTTCGGCCGCGCCGCCCTGACGAAGCTGGAAGAGGCCGCCGAGCGCGAGGCGGACGCCCGCAAGCGCATCGAGGCTGTGGCCCGCGCCAATTTCGCCGCCCAGACCCAGACCCATGTCGCGGCGCTGGACCTGATGGAGGCGCGCAATCCCTCCGATCTCGCCCGCCGCCTCGACGCGGTGGCGCAAGGGCGCTTCGGCCTGGCCGGCGCTGCCATCGCCATGGAGAAGCCCGGCGGCGTGCCGTTCGGCTGGAAGGCGCTGGAGGTCGGCGGCGTCGACGCCCTGCTCGGCGACCACGGCCTGACCTGGCTGGGCCCGAATTTCGACGGCCTGGGCCTGTTCAGCGCGGTCGAGGACGAGGTCCGGTCGGTCGCCCTGATCCGCATGGCCCCGCAATTCCCGGGGTCCGAGACGCCGGGCCGTCACGCCCTGTGCGCCTTCGGCTCGCCGGAAGAGGACGGCTTCACCCCCAATATGGGCTGCGAACTGGTGGCCTTTATCGCCCGGGTGGTCGAACGCACGGCCGAACGATGGCCCATTCTCAGCTGACCGCCTCCGAAGCCCTGTCCGCCTGGCTGGAGCATCTGGCCCATGAGCGGCGGCTGTCGCCCCGGACGCTGGAAGCCTACGGCCATATCGGGCGGCTCTATCTGGCCTTCCTGGAACGCCATCGGGGCGAGCCGCAGGGATTGGCGGACCTGGGGGCGATCACGGCGGCGGAAGTTCGCGCCCATCTGGCCGAGCGCCGATCCGGCGATCATCCCCTGAACGCCCGGTCGATCAGCCAGACCCTGTCGGCCATCCGCGCCTTCCACAGCTTCCTCGACCGGCGGCTGGATACGCCCGCGCCGCAGCTGGCCCTGGTGCGCGGCCCCCGCCTGAAGCCCACCTTGCCCCGGGCTGTCACCGAGGATCAGGCGCGCGGCCTGCTGGAGGAGACGCAGGCCGATCCGGACGCCGAGCCGTGGGAGGCCGCGCGCGACCGGGCCGTGCTGACCCTGCTGTACGGTTGCGGGCTGCGGATTTCGGAGGGCCTGTCCCTGATCCGGGCCGACGTTCCCCTGCCCGAAACCCTCAGGATCACGGGCAAGGGCGACAAGACGCGGATGGCGCCGGTGCTGCCCGCCGTGCGCGCCGCGGTGGACGCCTATCTGGCCCTGCTGCCCTGGCCGCTCGAGCCGTCGGACGCCCTGTTCCGCGCCCGTCGCGGCGGGCCTTTGGGACCGCGTCAGGTTCAGGCGGCGATGCAGCGTCTGCGCGGCCGCCTGGGCCTGCCCGCCAGCGTCACACCCCATGCGCTGCGCCACAGCTTCGCGACCCATCTGCTGGGCGCCGGAGCCGACCTGCGTTCGATCCAGCAACTGCTGGGCCACGCCAGTCTGTCGACGACCCAGAAATACACCGCCGTCGACGCCGCCCGCCTTCTCGACGCCTATGCGGCGGCCCACCCCAGGGCTTGAGAGAACACGGACTCGCCACGGCGCGCGAACGGCGCCTAGAGTGCGGGAAAATAAAAAAGATAAGGGGAAACGCCGCTGACCTCATATCCCACGCCGATTCTCCCGCGCCGCGATCTGCTGATCGCTCTGGGCGCGGCGGGCGTCGCCGGGGCGACGGCCGCCCCCGCCGCCTTCGCCCGAACCCAGGACCGGACTCAGCAACCGCCCGCCGACGCTCCGTCGCCCATCTCGGTGCAGGCCAATCTGTTCACGCGGATCGCCGCCGAGGTGACGATCAACGGTCAGGGCCCCTTGAGCTTCGTGATCGACACCGGCGCCGGATCGACCGCGGTCGCCGACACCGTCGCCGCGCGGCTGGCGCTGCCGGCCCGCGAGCCGCTGATGGTGCACGGCATCACCGCGGCGGCCCGGACCGACAGCGTTCAGGTGGATCGCCTCACGCTGAGCGGGCTCGGCTTCCGAAACCTGCGATGCCCCGTCATTCCGCGCGAACAGCTGGGCGCCGACGGCCTGCTGGGCCTGGATGTGCTGGGCCGGTTCCGGCTCGCCTTCAACATCGAGCACCAGTCCGTCTTCATGAGCGCGCGCGGCATACGCGTGTTGATGGGCGGCGAGCAGATGTCGACCGGCTCCCGCATCCGGCAGGCCGGGATTCACTCGGTGCGCGGCCGGTTCGGTCAGTTGATCCTGACCGAGACCCTGGTCGAAGGCCTGCCGACCGCCGCCTTCGTCGACAGCGGCGCGCAATATTCGATCGGCAACAATGCGCTACGCCGGGCGGTCGCCGCGCGTCGTCCCGACGGCGCCGCCCTGTCCCGTCCGGTGCCCCTCTACGGCGTGACGGGCCAGACCTTGTCCGCCGACCTCGCCAGGGTGGATCAGATCCGACTGGGCCGCTCGCGCCTCGGCACGACGCCGCTGCTGTTCGCCGACCTGCACTGTTTCGAGACGCTGCAGCTGGCGGACCGCCCGGCCCTGCTGATCGGCGCCGACCTGCTGGGCCGGTTCCGCCAGGTCACCCTGGACTTCACCGCGAACACCGTGAACTTCGAGGGCCTGCGTCGTCGGACGACACGCACCATCGAGGACGAGTTGCTGCTCTAGGGCGAAATCGGTCGACGGCCCCCAAGTCGGCTCGCGCCGGCCCCGGGGCGCTGGAGCGTCAGGCCTGCATGGTCCAGTTGTCGACGCCCATGGCGGCCTGTTTGACCGCTTCCGACCGGGTCGGGTGGGCGTGGCAAGTGCGGGCGATGTCTTCCGAGGCGGCGCCGAAGGCCATGGCGATGCAAGCCTCGCCGATTAGCTCTCCCGCCTGCGGGCCGAAGATGTGCACGCCGAGCACCTTGTCGGTCTTCGCATCGGCCAGCACCTTCACGAAGCCCTCGGTCTCGTGGTTGATCTTGGCGCGGCTGTTGGCGGTGAAGGGGAATTTGCCCTTCTTGAAATCGACGCCCGCGGCCTTGAGCTGCTCCTCGGTCTTTCCGACCCAGGCCACTTCGGGGCTGGTGTAGATGACGCTGGGGACCAGGTCGTAGTCGACGTGCCCCGCCTTGCCGGCGATGTATTCGATCACGGCGACGGCTTCTTCTTCCGCCTTGTGCGCCAGCATCGGGCCGTGGGTCACGTCGCCGATGACCCAGATCCCGTCCTTGCCGGTCTTCAGGTGGTCGTTGTTGAGGAAACCGCGCTTGTCGGTCTCGATGCCGACCGTCTCCAGGCCCAGACCGGCGGTGTAGGGACGACGACCGATAGCGACCAGAACCACGTCGCCCGTCAGGGTCTCGGCGGTTCCGCCGGCGGCGGGCTCCAGCGTCAGGACGACGCCGTCCTTGGCGGTCTTCGCCGAGGTGACCTTAGTCCCCATCTTGAAGGTCATGCCCTGTTTGGTCAGGCCGCGCTGGAAGGCGGTGGCGACCTCGGCGTCCATGCCGGCGCCGACCTTGTCGAGGAACTCGACCACGGTGACCTCGGCGCCCAGACGGCGCCAGACCGAACCGAGCTCAAGGCCGATGACGCCGGCGCCGACCACGATCAGGTGTTTCGGAACGGCCGGCAACGACAGGGCGCCGGTGGAATCGATGACCTTGCCCTCGACGAAGTCCACGCCCGGCAGCGGCGTGGGCTCGGAGCCCGTGGCGACGACGATGTCCTTGGCGGTCAGGGTCGTGACGGTCCCGTCGGCGGCGGTCACCTCGACCGTGCCCGGACCGGTGATCTTGCCCTTGCCCTTGATCCAGTCGGCCTTGTTCTTCTTGAACAGGAATTCGATGCCCTTGGTCAGGGCGCCGACGCTGTCGGCCTTCTGCTTCATCATCTGCGGCAGGTTGACCTTGGGCGTCCCCACATCGATGCCGAGCGTGGAGAACTCCTTGCCCGCGACCTCGAACAGCTCGGAAGCGTGCAGCAGCGCCTTGGACGGCATGCAGCCGACGTTCAGGCAGGTGCCGCCCAGCGTCTCGCGCATCTCGATGCAGGCGACCTTCAGACCCAGCTGGCCGGCGCGGATGGCGGCGTTGTAGCCGCCGGGACCGCCCCCGATGATGACGACGTCATAGGATGCGGCTTCGGCCATGGGGTCTCTCTGATGCTTGTCTGGGCGCGGGAAGGCGCGCGGAACCTAGCGCCGCCCCCGCGAGGGTCAACCGCCGCGTCAGTATATGGGGGCGATACCCTGGCGCTAGAAGGCCAGCTGACCCGCGACGCGGCGCTTGCGCTGGCGGCGGGCGAGGACGACCACCAGCACGCCCAGCAGGAACAGGCCGCCCAGCACCAGCCAGACCGGATCGACCGGCAGGCCGCTGTCCGCCGCCATGGTCGTCGGCCCCGCCGAGCGCGCACTGGCGTCCGGACCGCCGCTGTCCATGGCCAGCCGCAGCACGGCGTCGGCGATGAAGCCCAGGAAGTAGGCCACCGAGGCCTTGGTGTTGCCGGACCCCAGCATCAGGGCGGCGATGAGATACAGAACGATGGCCCCGGCCCACAACGCCCAGCCGGGAATGAAGCCGAACAGGTCGCCGCCGGTCAGGGCGTCGGCCTCGGCGCGCATCGCGCCCATGTCCGGGGTCGCGCCGCCGATGATCGGCGACAGAAGAGGCCACGCCAGCCAACCCGCATAGGCGAGGATGACCACCGCGATGAGGATGCGCGCAAACTTCATGACCGGGCTCCGTCTTCGTCGTTAACCACCCTACACCCGGGACGGAGAACGTCGATAGCGGGGTCAGGCGCGCTGAAGTTCCGCCTCCTCCAAGGGCTGCGGCAGGGTGATGGACACCTCGGCCCCGCCCCCGGGCGCTTCGTCGATCGACAGCACCCCGCCCGACTGGCGCGCGAAGGCATAGGCCTGGGACAGGCCCAGACCGGCCGCGCCGTCACGGGTGGTGAAGAAGGGCTCGACCGCGCGGGCGGCCATTTCACGATCCATTCCGGGGCCGGTGTCGCGCACACTGAGCCGCAGGCCGCCCTCCATCAGGGCTTCCAGCCGCACGGCGACGGAGCCCTTGGAGCCCACCGCCTCGACGGCGTTCTGGGTCAGGGCGCGAACCGCGCCCTCGAAGGCGACGGGGTCCAGCCGGGCCGGGGCGGCGTCTGACGGCCCCTCTATCATCAGGTCGATCTCGGGACCGGCCATGGCGCGCAGCCGGGCTTCCATGCCGCGCAGCAGGACGCCGGCGTCCAGCGTCTGGAACACGGGGGCGTCGTCGCCCTGCGAGAAGGCGGTCAGGCGCCGCGTCAGCTGTTCGCCGCGCTGGCCGGCGGCCAGGGCGGCCTGGCCCAGACGGCGCACGCGCGCAGGGTCGTCGGCCTGGCGCAGCATCATGTCCAGCGCGCCGGTCATGACGCCCAGCAGGGCGTTGAAGTCATGGGCCAGACCACCGGTCAGACGGCCGACGCTTTCCATACGGCGTCCGCCCTGCAGTTCGAGCTCGGCCTCTTCTCGCGCCTGATGAGCGGCGGCGCGGGCTGCATCGGCCTCCTGGCGCGCGGCGGCGGCGGCGGCGAGAGCCTCCTCGGCCTGACGGCGGGCGGTCTCGGCCTCCTCGCGCAGGGCCCGGGTCTCCTCGGAGATTTCCGGCGCCTCGGGCTCGGGTTCCGGAGCGAAGGCGATGGTCTCGACCGGAGCCTCCTCGACGGCCTCGACCGGCGTCTCTTCCACCACGGGATCGGCGCGTTCGCCGGCCAGCAGCAGGGCGTCGACCCGGCCCTCGGCGTCGGTCAGGGGCAGCATGGACCAGCGGATGCCTTCCGGCGCGCCGGTGCTCGATACGAAGGCCTCGGCCTCGCCCGCCGGGGCGGATAGGGCCGCGCGCAGGGCCTGACGGCCCTCGACACGCTCATCCTCGGCCAGGAAGGCGTCGGCGAAATCGCCCTCGACGGCGTCGCGGCCCAGCACCAGCAGGGCCGTGCGGTTGGCCTCGCGCACCAGGCCGTTGGCGGCGACCACTACCAGGGCGCTGGAGGCGGCGTCGAACACCCGGCGGGTCAGGTCGTCGCCGACGACCTGCACGGGCTCCGGCGCGATGACCTCGGGCGTCTGCAGGCCCTCGGTCTCGACAATGGCGGCGGTCGAGCCGGTGATCTGACCCAGCTCATTCTCGATCGGCATGGCCGTGACCGAGACCAGCATCTTCTTGCGGGTGGCGGGGTTGGAGATCAGGTGGTGGAAGCCCTTGACCGTCTGGCCGCGCAGGGCGCGGGCGCTGGGCAGCAGGTCCGGCGGCACCGGACGTCCGTCCGGGAAGGTGATGCCCCAGGTGGCGGAATGGAAGCGCAGGCCGATCAGCTCGGCGTCGCGACGGCCCAGCAGCTGATGGGCGGCGCGGTTGGCGAAGACGAACTTGCCCTGTTTGTCGGTCTCGACCAGCGCCACAGGGATGGCGTTCAGGGTCTCGAACAGCCGCTTCTGCGAATCCTCGGCCACGCGCTGGACCAGATCCAGCTGGCCTGAGGCGTCGACGTGGCGCGACCGGTTGGTCAGCGCGAACCACAGCGCGATCAGCCCGACGAGCCAGCCGACGACGGCGACGGCGCCCAGCACCCACATCCAGTTGATCTGGCCTTCGAGAAACATTCGACCTGACTGTCCCGTTCTGGCGCGGCGCGCGCCCGTTCGGGAGATGCCTTGCAAACGGCGAACCGCAACGACCGCCTTTCGCCCCCAAGGCGACCTAACCCTTGATTCCGAAACGGTCCAGCCTGGCCGTTAACCATTGGGGCGGAGAATCGAAAAGGGGCCGGGCGTCGCCGCCCGGCCCCTCTGTTTCGTCTTTGGACAGGTGTCAGAAGGCGACGCGCATCACCAGTTGGTACACCGGGCCGGCGCTTTCCGACTCCAGTTCGTACTCGTCATAGTTGCGGCCGATCTGGTCGGCCTGGTCGCCGAACTTGTCGAACACCTCGTCCTTGGAGCTGTCCAGAAGGTTCGAACCGGTCAGGCGGATGACGGTGTTGGCGAACACGCGCTTCTCGAGGAAGACCTCCAGGTCGGCGCCGTAGGACGTCTTGACCTCTTCGGCGTAGACCCGGCCGAAAGCGTCGCCCTGTTTGCGGTAGGTGGCGCCGAAGGCCGCGCCCCAGGTCGGGATGTCGTGGGTGAAGCCGAAGTTCACCACATAGTCCGACTGGTCGTTGAAGCGGCGCTCGCCGAGGGCGTCCTCGACCTGGCTGTCCAGCCACGAGGCGTTCAGGAACACCCCCGTGGTTTCCATGCCGATGAAGTCCAGCGGCGTGGAGAGGTCGAACTCGACGCCATAGACCTGACCGTCGCCGACGTTGTCGATGGACTCGATGAAGGTCCCCGCGCCGCCGCTGCCCTGCCTGCCGGTGTTCACATCCTCGATGAGGTCGGTGATGTCCCGATAGAAGGCGTTGACGCCGATGACGCCGCGACGGCCCAGACGACGCTCGAAGCCCAGATCGACACCCCAGGCCAGCTCGGGCTTGAGGTAGGGGTTGCCTTCGAAATCGTTGTCGCCGCGCTCTTCCTCGAGCAGGACCGGAGCCAGATCATCGAAGTCCGGCCGGCGGACGGTGCGCGCCACCGACAGGGTCAGGCGATCGGTGTCCGACAGGCGGTAGCGCAGGCTGGCCGATGGCAGCAGTTCGGCATAGTCGTTGTCGATGCCGGCGATGGTGGTGTCGGTCGTCTCGTAACGCAGACCGGCCTCCCACTTCAGCGCGCCGCTCTCGCCCGAGAACATGACGTAGGGGTCGATCCGGGTCTCTTCGATGGCGTAGGCGCCGTCGGTGAAGACGAACGGCGGCTGGACCGGGCGCGGCGCCGGGGCGTTCGGGATGGTGAAGCGGACGCGGGTCGCCGTGCGGGTGTTCGAGTCGCGATCCTTCTGGACGCCCTGGAGGCCGAACTCCAGCTCGACGCCGTTGCCGAGCTCGCGGGTGTGTTCGATCGCCGCCGAAACTTCTTCGTCCTGGAGGTCGCGGTATTCCAGATCGGCCGTGAAGCGATCCTCTTCAGGGAACGGGTTGGCGTCGCGCAGGTATTCGGACTCGTTCTCGAATTCCATCTGCTCGTCGTTGAAGCTGGCGTAGCCCAGCTTGAAGCGGGTCTCGCCGCCGAACATCTCGCGCTCGTAGCGGGCGCGCAGGCTCAGGTTGTCGGTCTCGATGTCGACGTCGTTATCGTTGACCGTCAGCAGGTTGGCGTTGTTCTCGAGGCCGAACTGGTACTCAAGCGAGTCCTCGTCCTGCAGGCGCTCGGTGCGGACGAAGACGCCCGACAGGTCCAGCGTGCCGCCGCCGACCTCGACCTCATAGGCCGCGTTGAAGGAGTAGTCGGTGCCGCTGCGGACGTCGGTCTGGACCTCGGTGTTCAGCAGCGTGCCGCCCGGCTGGTTGAAGCGTTGGCTGTACTTGTTCTTCGGGTTGCGGCGGTCCTGGAGGCTGCCGCCGACCAGCAGGCGGCCCGGTCCGACCTGACCGCCCCAGACGGCGCCGAAGGTGCCGCCGATCTCATCGTCCGGGAACATGATGGCGCCGGCGCGGATGTAGCCGCCGTCCAGGGCGAGAGCGTCACGCAGCACGATGTTGATGGCGCCCGAGACGGCGTCGCCGGAACGGTTCGCCGACGACGAACGCACGACCTCGACCCGCTCGATCAGTTCGGCGGGGATGCGGTCGACGAAGAAGGACCGGTCGACGCCGGCGCCGGGCACCTGCTCGCCGTTGATCAGGATCTGGGTGTAGCCGGGATCCAGGCCACGCAGGCGCACGCCGTCGGCCTCGAGGATGTCCGACAGGAAGGTCACCGAGGGCACGCGCTTCAGGGCGTCGCCGACGGTCAGCGGCTCGAAGCGCTGGAAATACTCGAGGTCGTAGGACAGGGTCGGAACCACGTCGTCGGTGCGGTTGCGCATGACCGGCTCGCCGGTGACGATGACCTCGTCGAGGGCGGTCGTCGGACCGTTCTGGGCGTCTTGCGCCAGAACCGGGCTGGCCAGGGAGAAGGCGAGCGGCGCGACGGCGGCGCCGAGCAGAAGTCCGATTTTCATTTGAAACATCCCGATGCGTCCGGTCGACCCCCCGGCCGCCAGCTCTGGACGCGCCAGCTAGGCCGCACCGGCGACGCGGGCGCGACGGTTTCGCGAACGAGGCTTGGCGATTTGCCGACGCCGTCGTGACGATCTGTCCCAGGGCTGATCGTTCGTCACGAAGGTGACGCGGGACCGTCATCGTGCGTTGCTTGACCGTCCACCACGGCGCGTGGTCTGGCGCGGCCGTTCAAGCCTTTGGAGGGGCGTATCCAATGACTGTCCGGACCCTGATCGTCACCGTCGCCGCCGCGGCCCTTCTGGCCGCCTGCGCGACCCGTGAAGTCGACTACCAGGGCGAGGGCGAAGGCGTCGTCGGCCAGGGCGCGCCGGTTCACGCCGTGCTGGAAACCCCGCCGGTGGGCCTGCCCGCTCAGGACGCCGCCGATGATCCCGCGGTCTGGGCCTCGGCCACGCCGGTCCATATCAAGGGCGCCGTCGTGGACGGTTTCGTCGCCGGCACCGACAAGAAGGCCGGCCTGTACATCTACGGCCTGGACGGCGCGATCCTGCAGTTCCTGCCGGAAGGCCTGCTGAACAATGTCGACATGGCCGAGGGCCTGAGCGTCGACGGCCATCCGCAGGTGGTGTTCGGCGCCAGCGACCGCACCCCGGGCAAGACCGGCATCGCCCTGTATCTGTTCGACCCGGCGGCGACCGGCGACAACGGCGTCCGTCACTGGGGCAATGTCGCCACCGACGTGGTCGAACCCTACGGCTTCTGCTTCGCCCGCCGCGGCGCCGAACTGCACGCCATCCTGGTCGGTCACGAGGGCGAGCTGCGCCAGTTCGTGCTGACCGTCGCGGCCGATGGTCAGCCGGCCGCCCGCCTGGTCCGCCGCGCCGAGATCGGCAGCATCTCGGAAGGTTGCGCCGCCGACGAGGCCACCGGCGCCCTGTATATCGCGGAAGAGAACGTCGGGGTCTGGCGCTACGGCCTGGACCCGGCCTCGGGCGCGACCCGGACCCTGGTGCAGGCGATCGCTCCGGGCGTGCTGGTCGCCGATGCGGAAGGCCTGACGATCATCGCCGACGGCGCGGCCCGCTACCTGATCGGCTCCAGCCAGGGCGACTCGACCTTCCCGGTCTGGCGCATCGACGGCGCCGCGCCCGAGTACAAGGGGCGTTTCGTGGTCGCGAACGGCGCGATCGACGGCGTGACCGGCACCGACGGTCTGGACGCCCTTGGCGGCCGTGTCGGCGACCGCTTCCCCGAGGGCGTGGTCGTGGTGCAGGACGACGTGAACGACGTCGGCAACCAGAACTTCAAATACATCGACTGGCGCGACATCCGCGCCGCCCTGGGTCTTTAGGTCCGGCGGTTCCGTCGGGTCACGACAAGCACGCCGACAGGGATGAGGTTGTAGGCCACGCCCGGCAGCCAGGGCGCGACCTTCAGCAGGGGCGTCGCCGCGATCAGGGCCGAGATCAGCCCGGTCGCGGCCGAAATGGTCCAGGTCCTCGCCCACTGCACGCCCTTGCGGTGCGTGGCGGCGTCCCCGCTGCGCAGGGCTCTCGCGGCGTGGGCGAACAGGCCGGCGTTCAGCCCAGACAACACGGCGAAGGCCACGCCGTAGATCACATAGGTCCAGCGCAGGTCGGCCAGGCCCGACATCAGCCGCCCGCCCGGCAGCACGCCGCCCGAGACATAGTGCGTCGCCGTCTCGGCCAGCAGGCGCAGCGGGAAGACGAAGACCAGCACCGCGAACACCACCGCGAGGCTGAGGAGGGTGGTCCAGCCTGTGCGCACCGGCGTCAGGGTCGACCACGTCCGGTGCGCCGTCCAGAACAGGGCGATCAGGGCGAAGCCGAAGATGAAGGCCGGAATGCGGGCCAGCGCCGTGGCCAGGTCGGTGAAGGACCGGAGCGGTTCGGTCCCGCCGATGATCAGCAGGGAGACGGCGAAGGCGAAGGCCGCATCGACGAAGGCGTCCAGCCTTTGCGACTCCGGCCCCTGGTACACCCGAACCCCCGACGATCCGTCCATCTCAGTGCCCGCCGGAGGGATAGGGGATGGTCACGCCGGTGCTGATGATGCCCGGCAACGCCTCGCCCAGCCCCATCAGGATGAACTGGATCGCCAGGGCGCACAGGATCAGGCCCAGCACCCGCACCACGATGGCCAGGCCCACCTCGCCGAGGATCCGGCTGATCGGGCCGGTCAGGGCGAAGCAGATGAACGAGACCACGCAGGCGCCGGTGATGGCGGCCAGTGAGGCGGCCGTGCCGGCCGGGCCGATCTTCGTGGCTTCGCCCGCCTGGATGATGATGGCCGAGATCGCGCCGGGCCCGATCATCAGGGGAATGGCGAAGGGCACGACCAGCCGCTGGAAGCGCCGCTTGGCGTAACCGCGCACGTCCTTCAGGTCATTGGCCGCGTCCTTGTCGGCGAAGGTGGCGAGGAAGTCCTCGCGCGCCATGTCGAGGCCCAGCAGCAGCAACAGGATGCCGCCCGCGATGCGGAAGGCCGCCAGCGAGATGCCGAAGAACTGCAGCAGGCCCAGGCCGGTGAAGAAGAAGAACCCCAGGAAGAGCGCGGCGAACACGCAGATCAGGAACGAGACCGACACTCGCTGGCGCAGCGTCGCGCCCGCTGTCGCCGCCGCGAAGATCGGCAGGTTTCCCACCGGATCCAGCAGCGCGAACAGCGTCACGAACAGGTTGACCCCCAGTTCGACCGCGTCCATGACCTGACCTCGCCCCCAATTCACCCAACCGCCATAAGGGCCGACGCACGTCCGCGCGTCCACCCCCGGCGGCAAAGGAGATCGACCCATGACGCCTGTGCTCAGCGACCCGCGCCTGATCGTCGGCCTGGACCTGCCCTCGCTGGACGCCGCCCGCGCCATGGTCGAGCGGCTGGGCGCGACGATCACCGCCTACAAGATCGGCCTGACCCTGCTGGCCCGTCCCGGCGGAGTGGCCTTCGCCCATGAGCTGAGGACCGCCGGAAAGATGGTCTTCCAGGATTGGAAACTGCACGACATCGGCGCCCAGGTGGAGGGCGCGGCCCGCGCCGTCGCCGAGGGCGGCTGCGACCTGCTGACCGTCCATGCCGAGCCGCAGGTCATGAAGGGCGCGGTCAAGGGCCGCAACGCCGCCGGATCAGGGACCAAGCTGCTGGCCGTCACGGTCATGACCAGCCTGTCGGACGCCGACCTGGCCGAGATCGGCTACGGCTTCGACGCCGCCGCCCTGGTCGAGCGGCGGGTGCGTCAGGCACTGGACTGCGGCGTCGACGGCGTCGTCTCCAGCCCGCTGGAAGCCGCCCGGGTGCGCGAGATCGCCGTCGCCGCCGGTCGTCCCGACTTCCTGATCGTCACGCCGGGCGTCCGTCCCGAGGGCGCTGACAGGGGCGATCAGCAGCGCGTGGCCACGCCGCGCGCGGCGCTGGAGGCCGGAGCGACCCATCTGGTGGTGGCCCGCCCGGTGGTGGGGGCTGACAATCCGCTGCTGGCGGCCTCGTCCATCGCCGAATCGATCAACGGCGTCGCCCTTTAGAGAGATCAACGGCGTCGCCCTTTAGAGATCAGCCCCGCTCGCCGGGTTCCTGGCGGTATTCCTGCCGCGGCGTCTGGCGTCGCGGCGGGTGGGGCCGGTGAGCGCGCGGCGGCGGCGGAGCGACCCGGTGCGGCGGCTCGTAGCGCGGCGGCTCCGGCAGATAGACGGGCGGATAGGGCGCCGGCCCCCGGTCGCAGTCGCAGCCGCGCCGATCCTCGTAGCGGCGGCCGTCGTCGCGGATGTAGCCCTCTTCGTAGGCCTCGTAGTCGCTGTAGCTTTCGCGGACCTCGTAACGGCTCTCGGAATAGCCGTCGTACCGGTCGTGACGCTCGCTGTAGCCGTAGCGGCCGCCCCGGTCGTAGCGGTCGTCATAGCGGTAGCCGCAACGCGAGGGGCGCATGTCGTCACGACCGAAGCCGGTGACCACATAGCCGAACGGCGCCGAGGGGCAGGCTCGGCCTTCCAGCACGCGCTCGTCATAAACCGCCGGACCGCCGGAGTAGTAGCCGCCCGCGTCGCCGCCGTAACCGCCGCCGACATAGACCGTGCCGCCGCCGTAGCCGCCGCGGGGGCCGCCCATGTCATAGGTCCGGGCGTTCAGATAGCCGCGGGCGCCGGCCGAAGCGTAGGCCTCGGCCCGCGCCGAGGCGTTGACGTTCACATTGATGTTGGAGTTCCAGCCGCCGCCGTGCGGGGGCGACGGCGGACGCGGCCCCCCGCCGCCGCCATGACAGCAGGGCGCGGGCGGGCGGGGCTGGTGGCCGCCCCCCCGCGGATCGCCGGCGAAGGCGGGCGAGGCGGCGAGGATAAGCAGGGCGGCGCCGGCCGCGGCGGTGAGCATGCGCATGTCACGGACTCCGTTTCAGGAGCCGTTATGACGCGCCCGGGCCAGCCGCCGCGCGGCCTTGCACCGATAGGGGGAGTGCTGGACCGCGCTTTCCCCTCAGAGGACGGAAATTAACCCTGCTCAGGGGTCAGCGGTCATAGAAATACATGTCGGGGCCTCGATCGCGCGATCGGCCGTAGCGATCGACGTAGCCCTGTCGCCCGGGCCGGGCCCGGTCGTCGTTGTAGCCCCACTCATCGCGGTAGCCCTGGTGCGGACGGCGGTCGTACCCGCGCCCTTCATAGCCGTACCGGCGGTAGCGGCAGGCGCCATAGCCATGACCGTATCCGGGCGCGCGGCCGGGCACATAGACGTAGGGGCGCTCATGAGAACCGTCCGCCCAGCGACCGGTCTCGACGTAGGACCGGGTTTCCACCTCGGACAGGGGCGTTCCGCCAACCGGACGGCCCCAGCTGTCGAGATAGACGGGCTGGCCCCAGGACGGCGCATGGCTCTGGGCCGTCGCGGCGCCCGCACAGAGGAGGAAAGCGAGGCCCGCTGAGGCGGCGAGAAGGCGGATCATCGGCGCGTCTCCTGAACGGCAGGGTTAACGCCGTTCGGCGGCTTTCGTTCGCCTTCAGAAGTCGACGGCGATGCCCTTCTTCTCCCAGTCGCCGTAGCGGGTGGGCTCGGGACCGCGCGGACCGCCGTGTTCGGTCTCCAGCGCGGCCTGTTCCGAGGCGGCGCGACGATCCGCCGCCTCCAGCAGGGCGCGGCGCGCCACGTCGCTCAAGGGCCGCTCAGGCGTGGCGTGCGGGACATCCGCGTTGAAAACGGGGGCGGGTTCGGTCTCGGGGGTGGGATGATCGGTCACAGCGTCCTCGCCTTGAGCCATCGCGTTGCAATTCGCAAATTGGAAGCCTCCCCCAACGGCGCCAGTGCGCGCCCCAGTTCGAGTTCAGATGAACCATCTCAAGACCTTCGCCCTGCTGGCCGCGCTGACCGCCCTGTTCATGGGCGTCGGCTTCATGATCGGCCGCGTGCCGGGCATGCTGATCGCGCTGGTCGTGGCGGGCGGGATGAACCTGTTCAGCTACTGGAACGCCGACAAGATCGTCCTGAAGATGTACCGGGCCCAGCCGGTCGACGAGAACCACCCCAACGCCGTGGTGCGGACCTATGTCGCCGACATTCTGCAGATGGCGCGGGACGCCGGCCTGCCACGGCCGATGATCGCCATCATCCCCAACGACCAGCCCAACGCCTTCGCCACCGGCCGCAACCCGCAGAACGCCGCCGTCTGCGCCACCACCGGCCTGCTGGACATGCTGACCCGTGAGGAGATCCGGGGCGTGATGGCGCACGAACTGGCGCATGTGAAGAACCGCGACACCCTGACCATGACGGTCACCGCCACCATCGCCGGAGCCATCGCGGCGCTGGCGAATTTCGCCCTCTTCTTCGGCGGCGGCGACGACCGCGAGCGGCCCGGCGGCATTATCGGGACCCTGGCCCTGATGATCCTCGCCCCCATGGCCGCGGGCCTGGTTCAGATGGCCATCAGCCGCTCGCGCGAGTACGAGGCCGACCGCGTCGGCGCCGAGATCGCCGGCGACCCCAACGCCCTCGCCTCCGCCCTGCAGAAGATCGAAGCCTACGCCAAGCGCATCCACAACCCGACCGCGGAGCGCAATCCGGCCTCGGGCCAGCTGTTCATCATCAATCCGCTGGCGGGCCGGGGCGCCGACAACCTGTTCTCGACCCACCCGGCCACCGGCAACCGCGTCCGCGCCCTGATGGACCTGGCCGTAAAGATGGGCCGCGCCCCCGCGGCGCGCCCAGTCATGGTGGGGTTTCCTCCGATCCGGTCGTCAGTGACGTCTGTGCCGGTCACCGATCAGGCGCCATCCCGGGGACCGTGGGGCTAACCCCTATGACCGGGATGATCGTGTGACTTCTGGACGATGTTCAGAAGACCGACGCCGCGAGGGCCACCAGCGTAAGCAGGGCGAAAACAGCAGGCGGCAGAACCCTAAGGACGTCGATTCCAATCTCGATCTTGCGGTATCCGATCCGCTGCGCGGGATCCTCGCGCTGGAGGGCGACCAGCGCCCCGGTCGCCTGCTGCAGCGACAACGTCAGCGACTGTTTGATCGGGTCTTCCCGGCGAAGATCAGCTTCGGTCTGGGCTTGACGGGCGCTCAGACTTTCGAGTTCGGCCTCAGCCTGCGCAACGACCGACTTGGCGCCGAACTCCTGCAAGGAGTCCAGATCAATCCCGCTCCCGGGCTCTTTGCCCTCAGTTCGGCCAGGCCTTCTGCGAATTTCCTCCAGTTGGAAAAGCGCCTTCTGAAGGCTTTCGCGCGCTGCCGTCATCTCCTCGGGCGCAACCCTTGGCCGCTGGTCCTGATAGTCGTTGAGGCCTCGCTGCGCCTCGCTGACTTTCTGACGCCCGGCAGCGAGTTCGTCCTCGCGACGGAAGGCCAGCCGCTCCCGAAGAACCAGGTCGTAGCTGACTGACAACTGGGCAACGAGCATGACGTACTGGAGCAAGAGGTACGCTATGCCGGCGAGCAGGAAGTTTCTGACGACGCCGTTCGGGAGCGTTATGACCTGAAGCAGGGCTTTCGCCGCCGCTTCATCATACAACCCCATGGCGACAAACGCCCCCAAGCCGGCTCCTAGATATAGCCACTTCCGCGTCTTGAGCACGCGACTGTAAGGGCCGTCCTTTGCCGTATGTTCGTCGTCGCCGAAGAGTATCTGCAGGGGCATGGCCGCAATCATACGTCTGCATGCCCCAAAGCTCTACCGTTAGTGCAGCCACGGTTCGAAACCTGCGGCGAACGATCTTTTCCAGACGAACTCCGTCAAGCGGCACGCTCGACTGCGCATCGACTTCAGGCTGATAGCGCCGCCAGAACGCCTTTGCCGTAGCGGTCCAGCTTGGTCTGGCCGACACCGGAGATGTGGCCCAGCGTCTCCAGATCGCCGGGCTCCGCGATGGCGATCTCCAGCAGGGTCTTGTCCTGGAAGATGACATAGGGAGGCACCCGCTGTTCGGCGGCCCGCTCGCGGCGCCAGTTGCGAAGCACCTCGAAGCGGGCGCGGACATCGGCGTCCATGGTCTCCAGCGCGGCGTTGCGGCCGTTTCGCACCCGTTCTCGCGGGGCCGAGACCCGGGCGGGCGTCAGCCGCACCTCGATCACCCGTTCGCCGCGATAGACGCCGCGCACCGCCTCCGGGTCGCCCAGACGGACCAGCGGCTTGCCCTCGTTCGGATCCTCGACCAGCAGGCCCTCGAACATCAGGTGGTCGATGACGTCGCGCAGGGTGTGCGAGGCGATGTCGGCGCCGATGCTCCAGGTGGACAGCGCCGTCTCCCACGGCTGTGCATCCTTCGTCCGCCCCTGCAGGTGATCGACGATGCGGGTCTTGCCGAAGCGTTCGCCCAGCCGCTGCACCGCCGCCAGCGCCTTCTGGGCCGGGACGGTCGCGTCGAACAGGGCGGGCGGGTCCTGGCAGATGTCGCAGACGCCGCAGCGGTCCGCGCCGGTCTCGCCGAAATAGCGGCGCACGGTCTGGGGGCGGCAGGTCGCGCCGTCCAGCATGGCGAACAGCTGGCGCGCCTTGCGCACCTGCACCGCCTTGACCTCCTCGGCCATCGGGCGACCGTCGAGCCGGCGCAGTGTCCAGGCGATGTCGGAAGGACCGTACAGGGTGATGCCCTCGGCCGGTTCTCCGTCGCGTCCGCCCCGGCCGATCTCCTGCCAATAGGCCTCCAGCGAGCCGGGCGGGTCGGCGTGGATGACGAAGCGCACGTCGGCCTTGTCGACCCCCATGCCGAAGGCGATGGTCGCCACCATCACCGCCCCGTCCTCGGCCAGGAAGCGCTCCAGCCGCTTGTCGCGCTCCCGCGCGTCCATGCCGGCGTGATAGGCGATGGCGTTGGTCCCCGCGTCGCGCAGCGCCTGGGCCACCCGCTCGCAGCCGTCCCGGCTGCCGCAATAGACCACGCCCGACTTGCCGCGCCGCTGGCGCACCAGGTCGATCACCGCCGCATCGGTCTTGGCCCGCGAGCCGTTCTCCTTGCGGATGGCCGACAGCTGCAGGTTCGGACGGGCGAAGCTGTCGACGACGACCTTGGCGCCGTCCAGCCGCAGGGAGCGGACGATGTCCTCGCGCGTGCGGGCGTCGGCGGTCGCCGTCACCGCGATGCGCGGCACGCCGGGGAACAGTTCGGCCAGCCGGCCCAGCGTCCGGTAGTCCGGCCGGAAGTCATGTCCCCATTGCGAGACACAGTGCGCCTCGTCGATGGCGATCAGGCTCAGCGGCAGGTCGTGCAGGCGATCGATGAGATGCGGCTGGGCCAGCCCCTCGGGCGAGACGTAGAGCAGGTCCAGCTCCCCCGCCCGCACCGCGCGCCAGATGGCCGAGCGGTCGTCCATGGAGACGCCGGAATCCAGTCTCGCCGCCGAGACACCCTGTTGTTTCAGCGCCTCGACCTGATCGGTCATCAGGGCGATCAGGGGCGACACTACAAGGCCGAGGCCGGGACGCAGCATGGCCGGGATCTGGTAGCAGACCGACTTGCCGCCGCCGGTCGGCAGCACCGCCAGCACGTCGCGCCCGGCCAGGATCTCCTCGACCACCTCGGCCTGCCGTCCGCGGAAGTCGGCGTGACCCCAGACGCGCTCTAGCGTCGCGCGCGCGTCCATCAGGGTCGGCGCGAGCGGGGCGGAGATCGAGTCGGGGAGCATGGCGGGGTTGTGCCGGATTTGTTCCGGGGTGTCACCGTGGGTCGTGGTCCGCTAGAGGAGCCGGATGACGACGCTTCTCTATGGCCGCCCCCCGGCGGTGTTCGATCCGCCGGGCGACGCGACCCAGACCTCGCCCCTGATCCTCGGCGCGCAGCCGCTTGAAGCGGTGGCCGAAAGCTCGGCCGACAGCATCATGATCTACGCCCCGCCGGGCGTGCTGGAGCGCCGCTACACCCTGGCCCTGGCCCTGCGCGCCCTGAAGCCGGGCGGGCGGCTGGACGTCATGGCCGCCAAGGACAAGGGCGGCTCCCGGCTGAAGAAGGAACTGGAGGCCTTCGGCGCCGAGGTCGGCGAGAGCGCCAAGGCCCATCATCGTCGGTGTGTGGTGATCAAGGGCGACGGCCTGACCGGTCTGGACGCGGCCATCGAGGCCGGGGCGCCGCGCCTCGTGCCCGGCCTGGACGCCTGGTCCCAGCCCGGCGTCTTCGCCTGGGACCGGATCGACCCCGGTTCGGCCCTTCTGGCCCAAACCCTGCCTCCGCTGAAGGGCGCGGGCGCCGACCTGGGCTGCGGTTACGGGGCGCTGGCCACCGTGGCGCTGCGTTCGCCGCTGGTCACGGCCCTGGCCCTCTACGATCTGGACCGTCGTGCGGTCGAGGCGGCGCGGCGCAACGTCGAGGATCCGCGGGTCGTTATCGAACAGGCCGATGTCCGCACCCTGGCTGTCAACGGCGACCTCGACTTCATCGTCACCAATCCGCCCTTCCACGACGGCGGCGCCGAGGACAAGCGGCTGGGCCAGAACTTCATCCGGCAGGCCGCGGCCATGCTGAAGAAGGGCGGCGTCCTGTGGCTGGTCGCCAATCGCCACCTGCCCTACGAGGCCGACATCAACGAAGCCTTCAAGCGCGTGCGGATGGCCGCTGACGCCGGGGGCTACAAGGTCTTCGAGGCCATCAAGTGAACGCGCCCTCAAGTAGCCCGAAGGGCGGTAGGGCATGAAAAAAGTCCCGACATCGCGCGTCGACAAGCTGCTCGGTTCGCTGGGCTACGGCTCGCGCACCGAGATGGCGCGCATGGGCAAGGCGGGCGGCATCGTGCTGGACGGCGTCGACATCACCGATGTCTCCAAGCGCATACCGGTGACCCCGGATCTGCCCACCCGGATGGAGATCGACGGCGAGCCGCTGGATCCGCCCGAGGGCATCGTCATCCTGCTGCACAAGCCGCTGGGCATGACCTGTTCGCACAAGGAGGACGGGGCGCTGGTCTATGACGTCCTGCCCGACCGCTGGCGCCGCCGCGACCCGGCCATCTCGACCATCGGGCGGCTCGACAAGGAGACGTCCGGTCTGCTGCTGATGACGGACGATGGCGACCTGCTGCACCGGGTCATCAGCCCCAAGAAGAACGTCGCCAAGATCTATCGCGCCACGCTGGCCCGCCCGCTGGACGGCTCGGAAGCCGCCCGGTTCGCCTCGGGCGAACTGCTGCTGGAGAACGACGACCGGCCGCTGAAGCCCGCCGGGCTGGAAGTGATCTCTCCCACCGAGGCGAGGGTCTCGGTGACCGAGGGCCGCTATCACATGGTCCGCCGGATGTTCGCCGCCGTGGGCAACCACGTCGAGGCCCTGCATCGCGAGCGGCTGGGCGGCCTGGCCCTGCCCGACGGCCTCGCGCCGGGCGAATGGCGGTTGCTGACATCGGACGAGATCGACGCCATCTTCGCCGGGCCCGCAGACTGAGCGGAACCGGCGGGGCCCTCGCCCGCTAAGGCTCCGCTTCTGCGGAGACGGCATGACCGGGGCCACCCTCAAACGCGATCTCAGGACCGGCCGGTCCCTCTGGGCGGACAGCCCCGGACTGGGCGTGCCCGTGCGGCCGCTGGAGACGGCCGTCTCGGTGGATGTCGCCATCGTCGGCGCGGGGATCAGCGGAGCCTTCATGGCGCACGAGCTGAGCCGCGATCACTCGGTCGCCGTGCTGGATCGGCGTCCGCCGCTGATGGGCTCGACGGTGGCCTCGACCGCCCTGCTGCAGTGGGAGATCGACCTGCCGCTGACGGCGCTGGCGGATCGCATCGGGCAGGCGAAGGCGAGACGGGCCTATCTGAGATCGCGGTCGGCCATTGATGATCTGAAGCGGATCGTCGCCGATGACCGGATCCGCTGCGGGCTGAAAGACAAGGCGACCCTCTATCTCGCCGGCGACGAATACGGCCATCGCGCCCTGGCGGCGGAGGCGGACGCCCGCGCCGCGATCGGCCTGGACAGCGCCTATATTGGACCCGCCGACCTGCGCGAGCGGTTCGGGATCGAGCGAACCGGCGCGATCCTCAGTCAGGGCTCAGCCAGCGGCGACCCGGCCCGGCTGGCCGCCGGCCTGCTGCGCCGCGCGGCGGACCGCGGGGCGAAGGTCTATTCCCCGGTCGAGGTGCTGGAGGCGGTCAGCGACCCCGACGGCGTCACCCTGCTGACGGACGCCCATCATCCGGTGCGGGCCGGGACGGTGATCTTCTGCTGCGGTTACGAGTTTCCGAAGACCGTTCCGACGCCCGGCGCGAAGGTGATCTCGACCTGGGCCATGGCGTCGACGCCGCGCCAGCGCTGCCCAGCCTGGCTGCGGGACACGCTCGTCTGGGAGGCGTCCGATCCATACCTGTATTTCCGCATGGGCGGCGACGGGCGTTTGATCGTCGGCGGCGAAGACGAGGCCTCGCCCACGGCTCACGCCGACAAGGCCAAGCTGAAGCGCAAATGCGCGACGATCGCAGCCAAGCTGAAGCGACTGCTGCCCGATATCGAGTTCGAGATCGACTACAGCTGGGCCGGGGCGTTTGGGGAAAGCGCGACCGGCCTGCCGTCGATCGGCCCCGTGCCGGACATGGACAACGCCTGGGCGGTCATGGGCTTCGGCGGCAACGGCATCACCTATTCCGTCATCGCCAGCCAGATCGTGTCGGCTGCGATACGTGGCGGCGGCGATCCGGACGCCGACCTGTACCGGCCTTGACCCCGACCGGCGGCGAGCGCACCTGCCGGGGCATGACCCGGGCCAAGATTTGCGGACTGACCACGCCTGACACGCTGGATGCGGCCCTGGCGGGCGGCGCGGCCTTCGTCGGCGCGGTCGTCTTCCCCAGGAGTCCGCGCCACATCGCCCCCCTCCACGCCGCAACGCTGTTCGAGCGCGCGCGCGGCCAGGGACCGGGCAAGGCCAGGATCGTGGCCGTCACGGTTGACGCCGACGACGCCCTGCTGACCGAGATCGCCCTGATCCTGAAGCCGGATCTGATCCAGCTGCACGGGTCCGAGACTCCGGCCCGCGCCGAACAGGTGCGGGCCCTGACCGGGGCGGGGATCATCAAGGCCCTGCCGATCCGCGCCCAGGAGGATTTCGACGACGCCGTCGCCTGGGAGCCCTTCGCCGATCATCTGATGTTCGACGCAAAACCGCCGGAAGGATCGCATCTGCCGGGCGGGGTCGGGGCCCGGTTCGACTGGACCCTGCTGGCCGGTCGGGCCTTTCGGCATCCTTGGTTCGTCGCGGGCGGGCTGAATCCCGACAATGTCGGCGAGGCGGTGCGGATTTCCGGCGCTCCCCTCGTGGACGTGTCCTCTGGCGTGGAAAGCGCGCCGGGTGTTAAGGACCCGGCCCGGATCGTGGCCTTCCTCGAGGCCGTCCGGACCGCCTGATCTCCGCGCGAGTTTGCCCCGTGAACGCCATCCTGCCCAACAGCTACAGTTTCCCTGACGCGGAGGGCCGGTTCGGCCCCTATGGCGGACGGTTCGTGGCCGAGACCCTGATGCCGCTCATCCATGAGCTGAACGACGCCTATGAGGCCGCCAAGGCGGATCCTTCGTTCCAGGCCGAGCTGGACGGCTTCCTGACCGACTATGTCGGCCGCCCCAGCCCGATGTATTTCGCCGAGCGCCTGACCGAACACCACGGCGGGGCGGATATCTGGTTCAAGCGCGACGAGCTGAACCACACCGGCGCCCACAAGGTGAACAACTGCATGGGCCAGATTCTTCTGGCCATGCGCATGGGCAAGACCCGCATCATCGCCGAGACCGGCGCCGGCCAGCACGGGGTGGCCACCGCCACCGTCTGCGCCCGCTTCGGCCTGAAATGCATCGTCTACATGGGCGCCACCGACGTGGAGCGTCAGTCGCCCAACGTCTTCCGCATGAAGCTGCTGGGCGCGGAGGTGATCCCGGTCACCTCGGGCCGAGGCACGCTCAAGGACGCCATGAACGAGGCGATGCGCGACTGGGTCACCAACGTCGAGGACACCTACTACCTGATCGGCACCGCCGCCGGACCGCACCCCTATCCGGCCATGGTGCGCGACTTCCAGTCGGTGATCGGCCGCGAGGCGCGCGCCTCCATGCTGGCGCGCAAGGAGAAGCTGCCGGACGCCTGCGTGGCGGCCATCGGCGGCGGCTCCAACGCCATCGGCCTGTTCTATCCCTTCATTGAGGACGCGGGCGTGCGCCTGATCGGCGTCGAGGCCGCGGGCCGCGGGCTGGACGGTCCGGACCACGCCGCCTCCATCCAGGGCGGCCGCCCGGGCGTGCTGCACGGCAACCGCACCTATCTGCTGCAGGACGACGACGGCCAGATCCTGGAAGGCCATTCGATCTCCGCCGGCCTCGACTATCCCGGCATCGGGCCCGAGCACGCCTGGCTGAAGGACATCGGCCGGGCGGAGTACCGCGCCGCCACCGATCAGGAAGCCCTCGAGGCCTTCCAGCTGTGCTCGAAGCTGGAAGGGATCATTCCCGCCCTGGAGCCCAGCCATGCGCTCGCCCGCGTCGGCGAGATCGCAAAAGAAGTGGGCAAGGGCGGCGATGTCGTGCTGAATATGTGCGGGCGGGGCGACAAGGACATCTTCGCCGTCGCGAAGCATCTGGGCGTGGAGCTCTAGCGTATCATGAAGACCCTCATTCTGGCCGCCGCGGCCCTGTGCGCGGCGACCGCCCCGACCCTGGTCATGGCCCAGACGCCGCCGGTGGCCCTGCAGGTGGAGATTCCGGAGCTGGAGCGGGTCACCGCGGATCCGACCTGCGGCGGCAAGACCGCCATCGCCCAGCAGGCCTTCTGCGTGACGACGACCCAGGCCGGCGTCAACGATGCGGTCGACGCCTACAGCGCCGCCTTCCAGGAACAGGGCTGGCTCGCCGCCGGCGGGGACAACAACCTGATCATTTACGTCAAGCGCAAGCCGGATGGCGGCTGCGACGGCTTCCAGATGCTCGCCTTCGCCGACGACACCCGCGTCCCGGCGCCGGGCGCTGCGGCCTGGCTGGCCTTCGCCGCCATTCCCGGCAACGTCTGCGCCGCCGCGCCGGCCGGGCCGATCTCCGGCCCGCCCGCCTCGAGACAATGATGCTGAGCGTCCTCGCCCTCGTCGCCGCCCTCGCAGCGGCCCCGCAAGCCGCGGCCCAGACGCCCGGGCTCTCGCCCTCCCCCGACTGCGGCGGCCTGACGGAACGGATCGCCGGCCCGGGCGTGCCGATGCGCTGCGTGACCGCTCCGATGCAGTACATCCCGCAGGTCGCCTATACCTTCGCGGGCGAAGCCCAGCGCAATGGTTGGGTTCCCCTCACCCAGACCTCAAGCTCGATCTGGTTGCAGAAGCCCCTGGCGGACGGGAAGTGCGATCGGATGATCATCTTCGGCTTCTGGGATGTCGAGATTCAGCCCGAATCCCGCCCGGACACCCCCGGCTACGTCGGGGTGGTCAACCAGGCCGGGCAGACCTGCCTGTCCCTAAACTCACTCCCCGCACCGAACGCCCAATGACCACCCAACGCATCGACGCCCGCTTCTCCGCCCTCAAGGCGGAGGGCCGGGCCGGCTTCGTCGCCTATGTCATGGCCGGCGACCCCTCGCGTGACGAGGCGCTGGAGATTCTGCGCGGCCTGCCCGCCGCGGGCGCCGACATCATCGAACTGGGCTTCCCCTTCTCGGATCCGATGGCCGAAGGGCCGCCGATCCAACGCGCCGCTCTGCGCGGCCTGAAGGCGGGTTTGACGCTGAAGGGCACGCTGGAGCTGGCCAGGGCCTTCCGTGACGGCGACGCCGACACCCCGCTGATCCTGATGGGCTATCTGAACCCCATCGAGAGCTACGGCCACGAGGCCTTCGCCCGCGACGCGGCGGCCAGCGGCGTGGACGGCGTCATCGTCGTCGACTGCCCGCCGGAAGAGGCCGATCCCCTCACCGACGCCCTGGACGCCCATCAGGTTTCGCTGATCCGCCTGGCCACGCCGACCTCGGACGACGACCGGCTGAAGATCATCGCCGAACGGACCTCGGGCTTCGTCTACTACGTCTCCGTGGCGGGCGTGACGGGGGTCAAGGAAGCCCAGGCCGGCTCGGTCGCCCCGGCGGTCGAACGGGTGCGCAAGGCTTCGGGCCTGCCGGTCGCGGTCGGCTTCGGCATCAAGACGCCCGAGCGGGCCGCCGAGGTGGCGCGCGTGTCCGACGCGGTGGTCGCCGGCTCGGTGCTGGTGGACGAGGTCGCCGCAGCCCTGACGGCGAACGAACCCGCCGCCCCGCGCGTTCTGGCCAAGGTGCGCAGCCTCGCGGACGCCGTGAAGGGTGCGCGCGCGGCAGAAACCGTCTAAAGCGCGCCCATGGTCGACAAGAACAAACCCCAGCAGGAGAAGCGCGGCGGCTGGCTGTCCCGCTTCGCACCCGGCGTCCGCAAGATCGTCAGCCGGCGCGACACGCCCGACAATCTGTGGGTCAAGGACCCCGACACGGGCGACATGCTGTACCGCTCGGACCTGGAAGGCGCCCTGTGGGTCACGCCGTCGGGCCGTCACATGCGCATCGACGCGCCGACGCGGCTGCGCTTCACCTTCGACGACGGCGCCTACGAGTCCATCGAGACGCCTGAGGTGCCCGAGGACCCGCTGAAATTCTCGGACGGCAAGCCCTACAAGGACCGCCTCAACGCGGCCCGCAAAGCCGCCGGCCGCAAGGACACCATGGCCATCGGCTTCGGCGAGGTCGGCGGCAGCGAAGCCGTCGTCATCGTCCAGGACTTCACCTTCATGGGCGGCTCCCTGGGCATGGCCGCGGGCGAAGCCTTCATCGCCGCGGCCCGGGCGGCCGTCGCGCGCGGCGTGCCCTTGGTCTGCTTCACCGCCGCAGGCGGGGCGCGGATGCAGGAGGGCGCGCTCAGCCTGATGCAGATGGCCCGCACCACCCTGGCCATCCAGGAGCTGAAGGCGGCCCAGCTGCCCTTCGTCGTGGTGCTGACCGATCCGACCACGGGCGGCGTCACCGCCAGCTACGCCATGCTGGGCGATGTCCACCTGGCCGAGCCGGGCGCCCTGATCGGCTTCGCCGGTCCGCGCGTCATCGAGGCGACCATCCGCGAGAAACTGCCCCCGGGCTTCCAGCGCGCCGAGTACCTTCAGGAAAAGGGCATGGTCGACAAGGTCGTCGCCCGCGCCGACCTGCCGCACACCCTCGGCCAGATCCTGTCGATGCTGATGGGCGGGAAGCGCCGGGCCGCGTAAAAAGCGGCCATGGACCCGATTTCCGAACGCCTGCGCGCGCGGCACCCCCAGCGCATCGACCTGTCGCTGGACCGGATGCGTGTTCTGTGCGCGGCGCTAGGCGACCCGCAGCATCGCCTGCCGCCGGTCATCCATGTGGCGGGCACCAACGGCAAGGGCTCGACCGTGGCCCTGCTCCGCGCCATCGCCGAAGCCGCGGGGCTGAAGGTCCACGTCTATACCTCGCCCCATCTGGTGCGCTTCAACGAGCGCATCCGGCTGGCGGGCGAACTGATCACCGACGAGGCCCTGAACGCCATCCTTGACCGCATCGAGGCGGTGGCGAGCGAGGCGACGGTGTTCGAAAGCACCACGGCCGCCGCCTTCGTGGCCATGAGCGAGACCCCCGCCGACCTGGCCGTTATCGAGGTCGGGCTGGGCGGTGTTCTGGACGCCACCAACGTCATCGAACGCCCGCTGCTGAGCCTGATCACCCCGGTCGATCTGGACCATGCCGAGTTCCTCGGAACCTCGCTGCGCGGCGTCGCCGTGGAGAAGGCGGGCATCCTCAAGCCCGGCGCGCGCGGCCTGATCGCGCGGCAGGCCCCGGAGGCGATGGAGGCCATCGAGGCCGCCGCCCTGGCCGTGGGCGCGCCCCTGACCGTCATGGGTGTGGATTTCGACGCCTGGGCCGAGCGCGGGGGGCTGGCCTTCCAGGATCAGGAGCGCTTCCTCGACCTGCCCGCGCCCGCCCTGGCGGGACCGCATCAGATCGACAACGCGGGCCTGGCCGTCGCCGCCGCGCTGGAGCTCGACCTGCCCGAGGCCGCGATCGCTGAAGGCCTGCGGACCGTGCGCTGGCCGGCCCGGATGCAGCGGTTGACCGAAGGCCCCTATGCCGAAGCCGCCCGGGCCGCCGACGCCGAGCTGTGGCTGGACGGCGGGCACAATCCGCACGCCGCCCGGGCCTTGGCCCTGACCCTGGCCCGACGTCAGGCCTCGGCGCCCCGGCCCACGGCCCTGATCGTCGGCATGCTGGGCAACAAGGACGCCGGCGGTTTCTTCGAGGCGCTGAAGGAGTCCGGCGCGACCGTCTTCACCGTCGGCTTCGACGGCGCGGCCGCCGAACCCGAGGCGCTGGCGGCGGTGGCGCGCGGCCACGGCCTGGGCGCGACGGCGGCTGGAACCGTGGAACAGGCGCTGAAGCACGCGCTCCGGCTCGGGGCCGGGCGCGTGGTCATCTGCGGGTCGCTGTATCTGGCCGGCGAGGTCCTGGGCGCGGCGCGCGAGACCTGGCCGACCTGACGATCAGGCGGTGGCGGACGAGGCGGAGGTGATGCCGCTTTCAGCCAGCCATTCGACGATCTTGCCCTTGGGCATGGCGCCGACCTTCATCGAGGCCATCTGGCCGTCCTTGAACAGCATCAGGGTCGGGATGCCCTTCACGCCCAGCTTGGACGGGACCATCGGGCTGTCATCGATGTTGACCTTCGCGATGGTGACCTGGCCCTGCAGTTCGTCGGCGATCTGCTCCAGCGCCGGACCGATCTGCTTGCAGGGGCCGCACCATTCAGCCCAGAAATCGACCAGCACGGGCTGGGACGCCTTCAGCACATCGGCTTCGAAGCTTTCGTCGGTGACCTTGACGGTGGCCATTGCGGTTCTCCTGGCGGCCCGCCAGGCAGGCGCGCCTCATAAAATCAGCCGGCCATCATAGGGTGATTCCGGCCCGTTGCAGTCGATGTGGGATGCCGGAGGCGGCAAATCAACGGACCAGGGCGGCGTCCATCAGGGCGGGGGGCACGGGCATCAGCTTGGGCCCGTCGGTCCAGACCAGCGCCGCCTCGACCGGGCGGTCGGGATAGAGCTGTCTCAGTACAGAGACGTAGATCGCCAGCTGCAGCACATAGGCCGGATCGGCGTCTTCGATCCGGTCCGGGGCCGGGCGGTTGGTCTTGTAGTCGACGACCAGGACCCTGTCCGGCGTGATCACCAGCCGGTCCATCCGCCCGGAGACGGCGACGCCCGCCGCCCGTCCGGTGAGGGCCACCTCAGGCCGCGAGCCGGGGCCGAACACCGGGGCGAAGCGGGCGTTCTCCAGCACCGAGAAGGCGGCGGCGATCATCTCGCCGCGCTGATCGTCGCTGAGGTCTCGCTCACGGGACAGCAGGCGTCGCGCCGCGTCGGGCCGATCGGCCGCCGCGATCTCGGGCAACCGCTCCAGCAGGCGGTGGATCAGGTCGCCGCGCCGGAACCGGCCGAGGCTTCCCGCCGCCACGGCCAGCGGCGAAGGGGCGGGCAGACGCAGCACCTCGTCCATCTGCGACGGCGCCGCGATGCGCGCGGTCGGATCGGGCGCCGGCGATACCCCCGCCCAGGCCGGAACGACCATCGTGGCCGCGGTCGCGGCTCCCTGCGGTGGAAGCCGGGCCGGATCGGCGCCGAACCGGCGCACCCCGTCCGCCTCATGCACCCGGTCGCCGAGCTGATCGAAGGTCCGGGCCAGGACATCCCACCAGCTGCCCTCGTCAAAGCCCGTCTTCGTCTTCGTGCTTCCCCGACCCATGATCACGATCCGGTCGCGGGCGCGTGTCAGGGCGACGTAGAGCAGGCGCAGGGTCTCGGCGTCGGTGCGCGCCTGCCGGGCGTCGCGTGCGGCCGCGGAGGCCTCGCAGTCATCCGCCGAGCGGCCGGGGCACATCAGCCACGCCTCTGAACCGTCCTCCAGCGCCACCGGCATCAGGGCCGGCCCCTGCGCCTTCGCGCGGCTGGTGGTGTCCGGCAGGATGACCACCGGCGCCTCCAGCCCCTTGGCCCCGTGTACGGTCATGACCCGTACCTCGCCGCGTGGGCCCTCCAGCTCGCGCTTGACCTCGACGTCGGCGGCCTCCAGCCGGGCGACGCAGGTTTCCAGATCCACCGCGCCGCGATCCTCGGCGGCTAGCACCTGGTTCAGGGTCTCGTCGATCGCCTCCTCGGCCTCGCGGCCCAGGCGTCGCAGCACCCGCGCCCGGCCCGAGACCCCGGTCTCGTCCACACGGTTCAGCAGGGCCGAGAAGAAGCCGAACGGATCGCGATCCCGCGCCGACAGGGCGAACTGCAGCATGTCCCGCGCGCGAGACCACTCCAGCCGCTCCCCGGCCCGGTCGCGCAGTTCCCGCCACAACCGGCCGCGCTTCGCCTTCGCCCCGGCCAGGGCGAACAGGCTGTCCTCGTCCACGTCGCAGAAGGGGCTGCGCAGCACCCCCGCCAGCGACAGGTCGTCGTCGGGATAGAGGACGAAGCGGGCGAGCGCGATCAGGTCGTCGAAGACGATGTGCGACGACAGCTTCAGCCGGTCCGCCCCCGCCACGGGCACGCCCGCCGACTTCAGGGCGCGGATGATCTCCTCGAAGGTGGCGTCGCGCCGGCGCACCAGGATCAGGAAGTCGCCATAGCCCGACGCTCGCGGCTGTCGCGTCCGGCGATCGTACACGGCCACGCCGGTCTTCACCTGACGCCTGATGTCCGCGGCCAGGTCGGCGGCCAGCCGCTTGCGCGCCGAGGCGACGGACTCATGGTCCACCGGCGCATCCCAGGCTTCGCGCTCCGGTCCCTTGATCTCCTCGTGCAGCGGCCACAGGTCGACCGATCCGGCCTGGTCCTCGCGCATGGCGGCATGGGGCGGGATGGCCGCCAGCCCGGCGCCGACCAGGGCGCGGGTCCGCTCGGCGCCCTCGAACACGGCGTCGACGAAGCCCAGCACCTCCGGCGTCGAGCGGAAGGACTTGGCCAGCTCCACGCCCTCGAACCGGGCGTCCGCGCCCCGCGCCAGCATGTCATAGCGCTGGGCCTCCTGGCGCAAACGCTCGGGCCGGGCCCCTTGGAAGGAGTAGATCGACTGCTTCTCGTCGCCGACGGCGAAGACCGTCCGGTCCAGCCTCTCCCCCGAGGCCGGCATGGGGGTGAAGCGCCGCCCGCCCTCGCCCGCGAAGAAGCCCTCGGTCAGGGCCTTGAGGATGTCCCACTGCTGGGGCGCGGTATCTTGCGCCTCGTCGACGAGTACGTGCTCGACTCCGCCGTCCAGCTTGTAGAGCACCCAGGCCGCCGAGGCCCGGCGGGTCAGCAGGTCCACCGTGCGCGCGACCAGATCGCCGAAATCGAGCGCGCCCTTGGCGATCTTGGCCTGGTCATAGAGGTGGGCGTGGGCCTGGGCCAGGGTCAGGACGTGAATGGTGTCGCGCGCCACCCGCACCCGCTTCAGCCGCTCCAGCACGGCGACGTACTTCAGCTGCAGATCCATTAGCCAGGCGCCCGCCGCGGGCGGCGCCTTGGCCGTCGCCATGGCCTTGCGCGGCTCGCCGCCGGTCAGGAAGACATTGGCCAGCCCGGGGAAGGTCCAGGCCGCCTCTCGCATCCGGTCGGCGCATTTCTGGTCGTTGGTCGAGCCCGTCGCCATGGCCGCCGCCGTCTCCAGCCACTGGCCCCGGTCGAGGTATCGGATGAAGTCGGCCTCCAGCCCCTCGACCGTGTCCTCGGGATGGGCGCCCGCCACCGCATGGGGGCCCGGGGCCGTCCCGTCGGCGACGCGGGCGGTATAGTCGACCAGCTTGTCCCGTTCGGTCTCGATCATGGCCAGCAGCGACTGGAACGAGGCCCAGTCCAGCTCGACCGCGAAATGGCTGTAGGCCTGGCCGATCACGCCGTCGGCGTCGCGCAGGGCGGCCCGGGCCAGATCCTCGCGCGCCGAATGCGACAGGGCCGTCGCCGCCTCGTTCTCCAGCACGGTGAAGCCCGGCGTCACCCCGGCCTCGATGGGGAAACGGCGCAGCAGCTTTTCGCAGAAGGCGTGGATGGTCTGGATCTTCAGTCCGCCCGGCGTCTCCAGCGCCTTGGCGAACAGACGGCGCGCGTCCGACAGCTCCGGCCCCGACAGGCGGGCCGGATCGCGCCCGTCCAGATCGGCCAGCGACTGCGCCAGGCCGGCGTCGTCCATCACCGCCCATTCGCCCAGCCGGTCGAACAGCCGCGCCTGCATCTCCGCGGCGGCCGCCTTGGTGTAGGTCACGCACAGGATCTCGCCCGGCTGGACCTCGCGCAGCAGCAGCCGCGCCACCCTGTCGACCAGGGTCGAGGTCTTGCCCGAGCCGGCGTTGGCGGTGACGAAGACCGACTGGCCGGGGTCGGCGGCGGCGATCTGGGCGGGATCAGGCAGGATACGCGCGCTCATTCCGCATCCCCCTCGTCGCCGCCGACCACATGCCACTCCCAGACCCGCGCCAGATGGTCGTAGTTGCCGCCGAAATTGCCCATGAACTGCCGCGCGACCCAGCTGAGATAGGGCGTCTCCTCATGGTCGAACCGCTCGATCCGCGCGGTCAGCCCCGCCAGCGCCGCCTGCGACAGGGCCATCGCCTCCGCGCCCGCCGCCCGCACCGCGGCCTGCCCCGGCTCCTTGCGGCCGACGACGCGGACATAGGTCAACTCCTCCGGCTCGACCGGCCCGGCATCCTTCAGCCCGGCCTCGGCCAGGATGGCCCCGGTCAGGGTCAGCTGGGGCGAGAAGCCGGTGCGCACCTGTTTCGGCGAGGGGATGGAGCCGGTCTTGAAGTCCAGCACCGCCGCGCCCGTGGCCGACAGTTCGATCCTGTCGGCCTTGGCGGTCAGCTTGAACGGTCCCGCCGGGGCCGGGATCAGCATCTCGACCCGTTCCTCGACCCGAATTTCCACCCCGCGCGCCCGGCGTTCAGCCTCGAACCCGGCCAGCCAGACCGCGCTGTTGCGAGCCAGCGGCGTCTCCCGCGCCATGGCCGCGTCCTCGAACCCGGCCGAGGTCAGCTCCTCCAGCAGCAACCGTTCCAGCTGGTCGGCGCTGTCCTCGGGCAGGACGTCGGGCCAGGACAGGGTCAGCCGTTCAACCGCCTTGTGCACGGCGTTCCCCCGCGCGATCGCCTCGGCCGACTGACCCGGCCGGTCGAGTTGTCTCAGATTCAGGACATAACGCGCATAGACGGCGTAGGGATCGCGCACCCAGCGCTCGACCCCGGTCACCGGCAGCTCGCGCGGGCGCCGGTCCACGGGCGGGCGCGGCGCGGGTCGGGGCGCATATTCGGGCGTCAGGCGCGCGGGCGCGTCCAGCGTCCGCGCCTGATCCAGGACGGCGGATGGTCGGGCGATCGACACCGGCGTCGTGGGCGTGGCAGCGCCCCGCGTCAGCATCTCCAGCCGCCACAGCCAGCGCGACTTGACCGCCGGCTGGCCGCCGCGCCGCTCGCAATGCACCAGTATGGCCTCGTCGGCGCTGGCCGCCTGGACAAAGTCCTGCGCCGTCTGGCCCAGGCGCCGCTCGGGCGGCGGGAGTTGCATTGTCCCGCGCATGGGACGCGACAGGAAGGGATCGGTCGGGGCGGCGTTGGGCCAGACTCCCTCCTCCAGTCCGGCCAGGATCATGCGGTCGGCCCGCACGAGACGGGCCTCGATGGCGCCGAGGATGCGCAGGCGCGGCTGGGTCGCTCCGCCGGTGCGCACCGTCTCGTCGGTCAACAGGCCGTGAACCAGTTCGGCGAAGTCGCCGCGCGACACGGCGCCCAGGGACCCGCCGCCCTCGATCAGGGCCGACAGCAGACCTGCCGCCGCCTCCCCGTCCGGTCCGGCCCAGGCGTCCTGCCCCGCCATCGCCTCGATCAGCCCCGTCAGGGCGCGCGCCGCGGCGTCCAGCGGGGCCTCGTCCAGGAACGGCGTCCTCGCTTCGGCGAACAGGGCCTCGAGGCGGTCCAGCAAGAGCCGCGCGGCCAAGAGTCTCTCCTGCGTGACATCCGACGGAACCCGTCCGTCGTCGCGCGGCTGTCCCGCCTCGAACAGGGCCTTGCGCGCGCGGGACCAGTCACGGCGGCGCGGACCGCGCAGGGCAAAGGCCTCCAGCGCCTCGACCGCGGCCCGGAAGTCTGTCTCGCCAAGGTCCAGCCGGACCAGCGGATGTTTGAGCAGGCCCAGCAGGGCGTGGGGATCCAGCGGATCGGCGATGAAGCGGACCGCGAGATCGACCAGCCGCCCGCCGGCCATGCGCGACAGGGGCTGGCCCGAGGACACGTCGGCGCTGACGCCCCAGCGCTCCAGCCGCGCCGCCACCCGGCGGCCCAGCGCCAGATCGGGCGTGACCAGGGCGCAGGTCTTGCCCGGCGTCTCCAGTGTCTCGCGCATCATCAGGGCGATGGCCGCCGCCGCATCCTCCTCGGCTCGAGCCGTGACCACCGACAGGCCGCGCAGCCCCTCGGCGATGGGATCGGCCGACTGGGTCCCCGCCGCCTCGGCGCGCATGGCGCGGATCAGCTTGCGCCAGTCGTCGGTGGCGTCGGCGGGCCGCAGGGCCTCGTTGAGCAGCCGCTGGCGGGCGCGGCCGCGCGCCTCCAGGGCGGGTTCGACGGACGGGCGGAACCAGGGGCGCACGGCCTCGCGCTCGACCCGGCCCTCGAGCAATCGCCACAGGGCGTTCTGCGGGTGTTGCTCGTTGTCTCCCAACCGGGACCAGACCGCCGGATCGAGGTCGATATCCAGTCCAGGCAGGACGACGCAACCCTGCGGCGCCTTGGCGACCGCAGCCAGCACGTCTGCAGCGGCCGGCGCCGAACCGGTCGAGCCGGCGGCGATCACCGGATGCTCGGGCGGTCGCGTCTCCCAGCTGTCGGCCAGCAGCCGCAGCAGCTTCGCCCGTCGCCAGGCGGGATCCACCAGCCCGAGCGCGGCCAGCCGCTTCGGCCATGTCTCGACGGCGAGACCGAGGAACCGCGCTGATTCCCGCCAGTGTTCAGCCAGATCGCCCTCGACCAGGGTCGCGACCTTGCCGATGTCCTTGATCTCTTCCAGGTGGCAGGAATCCAGGAAGCCGCCCAGCGCGTCCGCCAGCTCCAGCGCGCGCAGGGGCGACAGGTCCGAGCGGAATTCCTCGACGATCATCCGCGCCATCTCGAAGCGGCGGGTCAGGGGGGCGATGGCCGGCGGCAGGTCCAGCCCGACCTCGCCCGGCGCGAAGGGCGGTTCGTCCTCTTCCAGATCCCCCAGCGGCCGCACCTGCGGCAACAGCACCGGCCGACCGCCCGCCTGTTTCGTCAGGGCGGCGGTGAAAGCCCGCGCCGCGCGGCGGTTGGGCAGCAGGATGACCGCGTCCGACAGGGTCTCGGGCGGCCTGTCGCCCAGCCAGTCCAGCACGCCCGCCGCCAGATCCTCGAGGAAGGGGCGATAGGCCTCGACCGCGTACCAACGAGGGGTCTCTCCGGCGAAGGGATCGAACCGCGCGGTCATACCGCTCCAGTCAGCTTCGCCTCGGCCTCGTCGCGGGCCTGCGGGTCGCCGACGTGCATCCAGCCGCCGTCCATGACCACGCCGTACAGCCGCCCGGCCGCCGCCGATCGGCGCCAGAACTGGCTCAGCGAGAAGGCCCCCTCGGGACCGTCGGCGACATAGTCAGGCCGGCAGATGTGCACGCCCATGTAGGCGAAGGGCGCGGACGCCGCCTCGCCCCGGAAGGTCAGCTTGCCGTCGTCGCCCAGGAAGAAATCCCCGTCGCCCTCGAACCCGATGGAGCCTTCGCGCCGCGCGAGAAGAAGCGCGGCATCCATGATTGACGGATTCCACAACCGGGCGAGTTGATTCAGGGCGTCGCCCCGGTCCAGCCAGACGCTGTCGATATTGGCCACGAAGACCGGGTCGTCGCCCAGCAGCGGCGCCGCCTTCTTCAGACCCCCGCCCGTCTCCAGCAGGGTTTCCCGCTCATCGGAGATGACGATCTCCGGTCCGCGCCCGCGCGCCGCGAGGTGGCTTTCCAGCCGATCGGCGAACCAGTGGACATTGACCACGGCCTTCTCCACGCCCGCATCAGCGAGCCGGTCCAGCACATGGTCGATCAGGGCGCGTCCGGCCACCTCGACCAGGGCCTTGGGCCGGTCGTCGGTCAGGGGGCGCATGCGCGTGCCGAGACCGGCGGCCAGCACCATCGCGGTCTTGGGCGCGGTCTTCGGAGCGGTCATCGGCGGCTGGCCTCCGGCACGTGGGCGTCGAACCAGGCGCGGACGGTCTCGAGCCCCGGCTTCTGCAGATTGGCGTTCAGGTGCGCCCACATGCGCGGCATGAAGGCGCGGTAGCGCGGCTTGCCGTCGCGCACGACCAGCCGGGCGAAGATGCCGAGGATGCGCGCCTCGTTCAACGCCGCCAGCCCAGCGTAGTCGCGCATGAAGCCGGCCCGGTCGACGCCCGGACGCAGGCTGAAATAGTGATCCAGCGCCCTGGCCTCCAGCGCCGGCGACACGTCGCGGCGGGCGTCCTGCAGCAGGGAGTGGAGATCCCACGACGGGTGGGCGCGCACGGCGTCCTGGAAGTCGATCATCCCGACCATGGCCGCCCCCTCGCGGTCCGGCAGGCGGATCAGGTTCTCGGCGTGATAGTCGCGGTGCGCCATGACCGTGGCCCCCGCCGCGCCGCGCTCGACCACCGGCCGCCACGCCGCGCGCCAGTCGGCGACGGCGGCGTCATCGAAGCTCAGGGCCGGGTCCAGCGCCGGCATCCATTCGACGAACAGGTCGGCCCCGCCCTGCAGCGCCGTCTCGTCATAGACCAGCAGCGGCCAGTCGCCCGCCGCCCCGCTCAGTTGCACAGGCGGCTCGACCGCATGCAGGGCGGCCAGGGCCTCGACCGCGGCCAGATAGAGCGGCTCCTCGGCCTCTCCCGCCTCGATGACCCGGGCGAACAGGGCGTCGCCGAAATCCTCCAGCACGGCCAGTCCGGCGGCGGCGTCGACGGCGATGATCTCCGGCGCCGACAGGCCGAGCGCCCGCAGGTGGTCGGCCACGGCGGCGAAGGCCTCGATCCGGCCCGCCGACAGCCGCGCGGTGGCGTTCCAGCCCGAGGCCAGCCGCTGCGCCGGCGTCCACGCCGGATCGGCCGGCGGGCTTTCGGCGTTGGCCGGCTGGTCCATCAGCATCAGCGACCGCCCGTCCGCCGTGGTCAGTCGTTCATACCGCCGCGTCGAGGCGTCGCCGGGCAGCGGATCGCGCACCGCCTCGGCAAGACCGGCGGCTTTCAGGAACTCGAGACGAAGGGCTTCGCGGTCAGACATTCAGGTCCTTCAGTTTCTCGGCCCAGGCGCCGGCGCCGGACACCGACGCGCGGCGGCCGTCGCCGTCCTCGGCCAGGATGACCGTCAGCCGGTCCGGTCCCAGCCAGGGGCCGGGATCCTCGCCCAGCCGCTCGGGCCATTCGATGATCGCACAGCCTTCGTCCAGCGCCTCGTCCAGCCCGATCTCGGCGGCCTCTTCCGGCCGGGTCAGGCGGTAGAGATCGAAATGCGCCACCGGCGGATCGCTCTCGTAGAACTGCACCAGGGTGAAGGTCGGCGACGGCACGTCCTCGTCGGGCGAGGTCAGGGCCCGAATCAGGCCCCGCGCCAGCGTCGACTTGCCCATGCCCAGCGGCCCGTACAGCAGCACCGTCTCGCCCGGCGCCAGCAGGGGCGCGATCGCCGCGCCCAGCCGGGTTGTGGCGTCCGCGTCCGGCAGGGTGAAGACGGCCTCAGGCAAAGTCGGCGTCCGGCTGGCTGGGCAGGACCCGTTCGGTGAAGGCCTTGAGGGCGTAGGTCGCCTTGCCCGCGTCGATATCGAGGCGCGCGGCCGGGATCGGCTTGCCGACCATCAGCTGGAACGGCTTCTTCCGCTTGTTCAGCAGCTCGTGGAATAGGGTGATGTCCCGCAGCTCCTGCGACACCTGGTCGAACCAGTGGAACAGGCGGGAATAGGGGCCGGCCACATGGATCGGGACCACCGGGGCGTCGTATTTCCGCGCCAGGGAGGCGGCGGTCGAGGCCCACTCCGGATCGGTCACCGAGCCGTCCTTGCCGATCCGCGCCAGCCGCCCGGCCGGGAACATGACCACGCAGCGTTCGGCCTCGAAGGCCGCCTTGGCGGCCTGCAGGGTTTCGCGGGTCTTCTCGCGGGTGCGCTTGTCGACCACCCACTCCACCGGGATGACGGTCTCGCCCAGCCGCGGCGAGACCCGCAGGGCGTCGGCGTTGGCGAAGAAGATGGCGTCCGGCCGCCGCGTCTTGATCGCGTCGAACACCGCGATCCCGTCGGCGATGCCGGTCGGATGGTTGGCGACGATGATGCAGCGCCCCGTCGCCGGGATGCGCTCGGGGTTCATCACCGAGACCTTCAGATCCAGCAGGTCGCTCATATAGTCCAGCGCCGCCGCGCCGGAGAGGGGCCGGACCGCGTCGGCCATGCGCACGGCCTGGCGGTAGTTGAGCAGCCGGTACAGCACCGGCCGCACCACCGGCCAGAAGGCCGACGCCGTCAGCCGGGGCGCGCGCTCGGCGATCAGCACGTCGCAGATGTGCGGCGCGGGACGAACGGGCGTGGCGGCGGCGGGGGCGGTCATTCGAGGCCGGTTGTCGCCGCTCGCGGGGCGGACGGCAAGCGGCTTGGCGGCGGCGGGAAGCGTGTTACCTCTTGCGATGGACGTGGAGGGGTGAAGATGGCGATCCGGATGGAACTTCTGGTCGGCGCGGCGGTGCTGGCGCTCGGCGCGGGCGCGGTTCCGGCCTCGGCCCAGACATCGGCCCAGACATCGGCTCCCGCGAAGGCGCCGGCCGCGACGGACGCTGCGCCTTCGACCCGGCCCACGGCGGCCGGCGGGCTCAGCCCCGGCCAGCTCGCGATGATGGAGCGGGCTTCCGATCCCCGCCTGTCGCCCGACGGCCGCCGCGTCCTCTACAACCTGCGCACCACCGACTGGGCGGGTAACCGCGGCGTCGGCGCCCTGTGGGTGATCGAGGCCGACGGGACCCCGCGCCGGCTGGCCGCGTCCGACGGCGGCGCGGCCTCGGGCCGCTGGGCGCCGGACGGGAACAGCGTCTATTTCCTGTCCAGCCGCGGCGGGTCGAACCAGGTCTGGCGCGCCGACCGCGACGGCCAGGCCGCGACCCAGGTCACCACCCTGCCCGTGGACGTCACCGCCTTCCGCCTGTCCGGGGACGGCCGGACCCTGATCGTCGCCCTGCCGGTCTTCCTCGACTGCGCCGACCTGGACTGCACCCGCGACCGGCTGAAGGCGCAGGCCGCGCCGGGCTCGACCGTGCGCGGTTATGACCGCCTGCCGCTGCGGCCGTGGGACAGCTGGAATGACGGACGGCGCAGCCATCTGTTCGCCCTGACCCTCAACGCCTCGGGCCTCGCGGCGGGGACGCCGCGCGATCTGATGAGCGGGCTGGACGGCGACACGCCCTCGCGTCCGCTGGGCGACGACAGCGAGTTCACCCTGTCGCCCGACGGGACCCGGCTGGTCTTCCAGACCCAGACCCAGGGCCGCACCGAAGCCCTGACCAACAACACCGACGTCTGGATGGTCCCGGTCGCGGGCGGCGCGCCCGTGAACCTGACCCAGGCCAACACCGCCCCCGATTCCAACCCGACCTTCTCGCCCGACGGCCGCCGCCTCGCCTGGCTGGCCGGGCGGCGCGAGAACGTCTACGGCGACCAGCCTGTCCTGATGATCGCCGACGCCGACGGCTCCAACCCCAGGCCGATCGCCGCCGACTGGGATCGCGGCGCCGCGGGCCTGCGCTGGCGGCCCGACGGTCAGGCGCTGTACGTGCTCGCCGCCGAGAACGGCCAGCAGAAGCTGTTCGAGATCAACGCCCGCACCGGCGCGGTCCGGGCGATCACCGACCAGGGCACGGTGTCGGGCTTCGACGCGGCGGGTGATCGGTTGGTGCTGGCGCGCGAGACCTTCACCGGCCCGTCCCAGATCGTCGAGGCCGGCCGCGACGGCCTGACGCCCCTGACCCGCCACAACGCCGACCTGCTGGCCGGGACCGACCTGCCGGCGGGCGAAAGCTTCAGCTTCCCCGGCTGGAACGGCGAGGCGGTGCAGGGCTGGACCTTCAAACCCGCAGGCTTTGTCGAGGGCCGCCGCTATCCGGTCGTCTACCTGATCCACGGCGGGCCCAAGTCGCCCTGGACCGACGGCTGGAGCTACCGCTGGAACCCGCAGATCTACACCGGCGCCGGGTACGGGGTGGTGATGGTCAATTTCCACGGCTCGCCGGGCTTCGGCCAGGCCTTCACCGACGCCATCAACGACCATTGGGGCGACCGCCCGCTGGAGGACCTGCAGAAGGGCTGGCAGGCCGCCCTGGACCGCAACGGCTGGATGGACGGCGGACGCGCCTGCGCCCTGGGCGCCTCCTACGGCGGCTACATGGTCAACCTGATCGCCGGACGCTGGAACGGGCCGTGGGACTGCCTGGTCAACCACGCGGGCGTGTTCGACGTGGGCCAGCTGATGAACGCCATGGACATCGGCAACTTCAGTTCCGAGTTCGGCGGGGCCTCATGGGAGAAGCCGGAGCTGTACCGCGCCTTCAGCCCCAACACCTACGTGGGCGACTGGTCCAAGCCCATGCTGGTGCTGCACGGCTCGCGCGACTTCCGCGTGCCCGTCGAACAGGGGCTGGGGACCTTCTCGGCCCTGCAAAGGCGGGGGATCGAAAGCCGCTTCGTGCATGTGCCGGACGAGAACCACTGGGTCCTGAAGCCGCGCAACTGGGTCGACTGGCAGTCGGAAATCCTCTCCTGGACCGACCATTACACGGCTGAGTGAGGCGACGGAGCGCGACTTTCGCTGCGTTTCACGTGGTGCTACGCCAGCGGCCAAGTTGGCGATCAAGCCATGAGGAACCGCCCATGCGTCACCGCTCCCTGCTCTCGTGCGCCGTCGCCGCCATCGCGCTGGCGACCGCCGTCCCCGCCCTGGCCGAGGCGCCCGCCGCCTCCCCCGCTCCGGCGGCGTCCCAGGCGCGCGAGGCCTTCGACTACAACGACATGATCTCGGCCAACCGGCTGGGCGATCCGCAGGTGTCGCCGGACGGCCGCTGGGTCGTCTATTCGCTGACCACCACCGACGTGGCCGCCAATCGCCGCGCCGGCGCCCTGTTCGTGATCGACCTGCAGAACCCGGGCGAAGGCCGTCGCCTGGCCATCAACGAGGGCGGCGCCAACACCGCCCGCTGGGGTTCGGACGGCAAGCTGTATTTCCTCTCGGGCCGTTCGGGCTCGAGCCAGGTCTGGCGCGCCGAGGCCGACGGGACCGCCCCGGTGCAGGTCACCAATCTGCCGCTCGACGTGAACGCCTACCGCCTCAGCCCCGACGCCGCGCAGGTGGCCGTGTCGCTGGCCGTCTTCCCGGAGTGCGAGACGCTGGCCTGCACGGTGGACCGCAACAAGGCCGTGGCCGACGATCCCTCGACCGGCCAGACCTATGACCGCATGTTCGTGCGCCACTGGGACACCTGGAACGACGGCACGCAGAACCACCTGTTCGTGGTTCCGACGGCCGGCGGCCGCGACCCGGTCTGGGTCACCCGCCGCTTCGACGGCGACACCCCCTCCAAGCCCTTCGGCGACGAGAGCGAGTTCACCTTCACTCCGGACGGTCAGGGCATCGTCTTCTCGGCCCGCGAGGCCGGCAAGTCCGAGCCGTGGAGCACCAATTTCGATCTCTACCAGGTCGCCATCGCCGAGCCGGGCCGGCTGACCAATCTGACCGACGCCAACGACGCCTGGGACACCGGCCCCGTCTACTCGCCGGACGGCAAGACCCTGGCCTACCGCGCCATGGCCCGCCCGGGCTTCGAGGCTGACAAATATTCGATCTTCCTGCGCGACGTGGCGACGGGCCAGACCCGTCAGATCGCCGCCGACTGGGACCGCTCGGCCGACACCCTGCAATGGTCGAAGGACGGCCGGACACTGTACACCACCGCCGGCGACGTCGGGCAGACCCGCATCTTCTCGATCGACGTCCGCAACGGCTCGGTCGTGCCGATCACCGGCCCGGGTCACGTCTCGGCCTTCCAGCAGACCCCCTCGGGCTTCGTCTTCGCCCAGGACACCCTGACCCGGCCCAGCGAGCTGTTCGTCAAGACCTTCCGGGGCCGCGAGATGCCCGCCCGGATCACCAATGTGAACCCGCAGCTGGACGCCAAGGCCTTCGGCGAGGCCGAGCAGTTCAACTTCCCGGGCTGGAACGGCGAGACGGTCCACGGCTACGTCATCAAGCCGGCCAACTATGTCGAGGGGCGGAAATACCCGGTCGCCTTCCTGATCCACGGCGGGCCGCAGGGCTCGTTCGGCAACGGCTGGTCCTACCGTTGGAACCCCGAAACCTACGCCGGCGCCGGCTACGCCGTCGTCATGATCGATTTCCACGGCTCGACCGGCTACGGCCAGGCCTTCACCGACTCGATCAGCCAGCACTGGGGCGACCGCCCGTTCGAGGACCTGCAGAAGGGCTGGGCCGCCGCGCAGGCGAAATACGGCTTCCTGGACGGCGACAACGCCTGCGCCCTCGGGGCCTCCTACGGCGGCTATATGATCAACTGGATCGCGGGCAACTGGCCGGGCGAGTTCAAATGCCTGGTCAACCACGACGGCGTCTTCGACATCCGCGGCATGGGCTACGGCACCGAGGAGCTGTGGTTCACCGAGTGGGAGTACGGCGGCACGCCCTACGAAAACCCGCAGGGCTATGAGCAGTTCAACCCGGTCCACCACGTGGCCAACTGGCGCGACCCGATGCTGGTGGTCCAGGGCGACCTCGACTACCGCATTCCCACCGCCCAGGGCCTGTCTACCTTCACGGCGCTGCAGCGTCGCGGCATCGACAGCCGCCTGCTGTTCTTCCCCAATGAGAACCACTGGGTGCTGAAGCCGGCCAACAGCCTGCAATGGCACAACGAGGTGTTCGGCTGGCTGGCCAAGTATCTGAAGCCGGCGAACTGATCCCCGCTTCAGGCAAGAGAAAGGGCGCTCCCGCCGGGAGCGCCCTTTTTCATGGCCGCCGTCCGGTACTAGCGGGCGGTGCGGGCGTAGGTGGTCGCGGCGCTGACGTAGCGGGCGTGCTCGACCGAGGTCATGCAGCGCGGCGTCGACCAGGCGGGATCGGACGGCTGCAGCGCCAGGGCTTCGCGGGCGGTGATGAACACCGGCGCGGCGCCGTGTTCCCGCGTGAAGGCGCGGCGGGTGGCGGCGTCCGTGCCGCAGACCAGCACTGGTCGGGCCGTCGACGACTGGGCCGCATCATGGGCGACGGCGGGCAGGGCCGACAGGGCGGACGCGGCGACCGCGAGGGCGGCAAGGGCGCGGATGGTGCGCATAGGAGTTCCTCCAGAACGCCTGAAATGCTCAGGACTCGGAGCGAATAATGCGCCAAACGCAGCAGATGTAAATGTTATGTGACGTTTGAAAGTATGAAATTTGACATGAAGCCAAACGCCGGTCCTGAGGCTTTCGGTCCCCTCATGCGTTGTGCAGGCTTCGACGGAGCCGTACCGATTGCCCAACCCCTTGAAAGACAATCCGAACTGGCTGGCCTTCCGCGACCGCGCCCTGGCTCCGGCGGGGGCCCGTCTGCGGGAATGGCGCGACAACGACCCCTTCATCGCCGCCGCCCGCCGCCCGGGACCGGCCGAGAAGACGGCCGTCGCCATCACCCTGCTGCTGATCCTCGCCGTCGCGGCCTTCCTGATGCTGTTCGACTGGAACTGGCTGCGCGGTCCGATCGGCCGCTGGGCCTCGGCGAAGTACGAGCGTGAGATCGAGCTGAACGGCGACCTCGACGTGAAGCTGTTCAGCTGGACCCCGTCGGTCCAGGCCCGCGAGATCCGCGTCGGCGGCCCCGTCTGGGCGCGGGAGCGCGACACCCTGCGCGTCGCCGACCTGCAGGCCTCGGTGCGGCTGCGCGCCCTCTTCATAGGCCGGATCGAGATGCCCATGGTGGCCATCACCCGCCCGGAGGCCGTGCTGATCGCCACCGAGGACGGCCGCCAGAGCTGGAAGCTGAACCCGGACAGGCCAGACGACGGACAAGGCTTGAAACTGCCGCCGATCAACCGGCTGATCATTCGCGACGGCAAGATTTCGCTCGATGAACAGCGCCGCAGGATCAGGCTGGAGGCCACCGTCACCGCCCGCGAGGGCTCGGACGGTCGGGCCGGCTTCAATCTGCAGGGCGAGGGCACGATCAACGGCACGCCCCTGACGCTGGCGGTGCACGGCGGCCCCTTCATCAACATCCGCCGAGACCATCCCTACGCCTTCCAGGCGACGCTGGCGGGCGTCGGCTCCCGGCTGGAGGCGCGCGGCTCGATCACCCGGCCCTTCGACCTGGGCCAGTTCCGCTCAACCCTCAGCCTGCAGGGCCGCGACCTGGCCGATCTCTACCTGCTGACCGGCATAACGACGCCGAACACCCCTCCCTATCGCCTGTCGGGGACCCTGACCCGCGACGACGCCAAATTCACCTTCAGCGACTTCGCCGGTCGGGTCGGCTCCTCGGACCTGTCCGGCGACCTCGTGGTCGACAAGGTCGGCGACCGCCGCCGCGTCGACGCGGTGCTGCACTCCCGCTTGCTCGATATCGACGACCTGGCCTCGGTGCTGGGCGGCCGACCGACGGTGACCCCCGCGGGCAATACGGTCGTCACCTCCGGCCAGCCCGGCCGCCTGCTGCCCGACGCCCCGCTGGCGGTCGAGCGGCTGCGCGCCATGGACGGCACGCTGAGATACACCGCCGCCCAGGTGAAGCGGAACGAGCTGGATATCCGCAAGGTCGAGCTGGGGGCGGAGCTGAAGGACGCCGTCCTCGATCTCGATCCGGTCGCCTTCAACTTCAACCGGGGGGAACTTCGCGGCACGGCGCGGATCAACGCCAAGCGCGACACCCCTTACAGCACCATCGACTTCCGTCTGCGCGGCTATCCGCTGGAGTCCATCATTCCCGAGCGCGGCGGCGCCCCCACCGTGACCGGCAGCGCCCTTGGACGCGCCCGGCTGGAAGGCCCCGGCGCCTCGATCCATGACTTCGCCGCCGCCTCCAAGGGACAGATCACGCTGGTCGTGCCGCACGGCAAGATGCGCTCCGCCTTCGCAGAACTGCTGGGCATCAACGCCACGGCGGGCCTGTTCAGGCTGCTGGGCGGCGACGAGTCCACGACCGAGATCCGCTGCGGCGTCGCGGACTTCAGCGTCGCCGGCGGGACCGCCACCGCCCGCACCTTCGTCATCGACACCACCCCGGTGCTGGCCCGGGGCGCGGGGACCATCGACCTGGGGGCCGAGACGATGAACCTGCGCATCGATGGCGAGACCAAGCAGGCGCGGCTGGTCCGGCTGTGGTCGCCCATCGTGGTGCAGGGACCGCTGACCGCGCCGCATGTGGGCATCGACACCGGTTCGGTCGTGGCCCAGGCCGGGCTGGCGGGCGTCCTCGGCGCCGTGGTCAATCCGTTGATCGCCCTCCTGCCCTTCGTCGATCCAGGCCTGGCGGAGGACGCCAATTGCGGCGCGCTGATTTCTTCGGCCCGATAGGCGACGCAGCCTTGGTCCGAAACGGCTCTTCATGCGTATCTGGGGCATGACCCGACGCGGCCTTCTCGTCCCGACCCTCGGCGCCCTCGCCGCCGCCTGCTCTCCCCTCGGCCTGCTCAACGGCCTGGGTCCCCGCGACGGAGGCGTGCGCCGCGCCGCCCATAACCTGTCCTACGGCCCGGACGACCGGCAAACGCTGGATGTCTGGACGCCCCTCGCGCCTTCGATCGGCCCGCGGCCGGTGCTGGTCTTCTTCTATGGCGGCGGCTGGTACGCGGGCGACAAGGACCTGTACGGCTGGGCGGCCCAGGCCCTCGCCGCGCGCGGTTTCGTGGTCGTGGTCCCCGACTATCGCCTCGTGCCCGAAGTCCATTTCCCCGCCTTCATCGAGGACGCGGCGGCGGCGACCGCCATGGCCGGACGGATCGCGGCGCAGTACGGCGGCGACCCGGCCCGACTGGGAGTGATGGGCCATTCGGCGGGCGCCCATCTGGCCATGATGATCGCGCTGGACCGCCGCTATATGGCGGCCGTCGAGGCGCCGGACCTGATCAAGGCCGCCGCTGGACTGGCCGGCCCCTATGACTTCCTGCCGCTGGACACGCCGTCCTCGATCAACGCCTTCGGCCGCGCGCCCGACCTGACCCTGACCCAGCCGGTCTCCTTCGTCCGCGCCGACGCCCCGCCGATCTGGGCCGGGCACGGTACGACCGACAAGATCGTTCACGCCGAGGACACCACCATCCTGTGCGAGCGGATGCACGCCGTCGGCGGCCGCTGCGAGGCCAAACTCTATCCCGGCCTGTCGCACGAGGACCTGATCGCGACCTTCTCGCCCCTGTTCCGCAGGAAGGCCCCGGTGCTGGACGACGTGGTCGCCTTCTTCCACCGCGAACTGGGCTGAGCGTCAGACAGCGTAGTTCATCGCCTTCAGATCCGCGATCAGGCTCGGCCCCTCGGGGGTCCAACCCAGGCGCTCGCGCGTCCAGGCGCTGGAGGCGGTCATGTCGAGGCCCGCGAAAATGCTCATCCAGCCGAAATGGGCCGCGGCCTCTTCCGACGAGAGACTGACCACGGGCAGGTTCAGCCCCGCCCCCAGCGCCTCGGCGATCTCGCGCGCGGAGACGCCTTCCTCGGCGACCGCGTTGTAGCGTGCGTTCCGTTCGCCCCGGTCCAGCGCCAGCCGATACAGCCGGGCCACATCCAGCACATGGGCCGCCGACCAGCGGCTCGCGCCATCGCCGACATAGGCCGACACGCCCTTGTCGCGCGCGATGTCGACCAGCCAGGTGATCAGACCTTGCCGCACCGGGTCGTGCACCTGCGGCAACCGCACCACGCGCACATCGACGCCCTCGACCTTCAGGACCTCGCCGGCCTCCTCGGTGGCGATGCGGGGATTGGGGTGCGATCGGTCGAAGACGGACTCGACCGCGAGCCGACCATGACCTCCGCCGCCCATGCCGACGCCCGAGGTGATCAGCAGGGGCCGGTCCGAGCCCTTCAGCGCGCCGCCCAGCGTCTCGATCGCGCGGCGGTCCTTCTCGCAGTTGGCGACGAAGTTGGAGAAGTCGTGGTCGAAGGCGGTGTGGATCACGGCGTCCGAGGCCGCCGCGCCCGCGCGCAGGCGGTCCAGGTCCTCGATGTCGCCCCGCCAGGGCTCGGCGCCGGCGGCGATCAGGGCGGCCGCGCCCGCATCCGAGCGGGTCAGGCCCAGCACCTGATGTCCGGCGGCGAGGAGCTCGGGCACGATCCTCGATCCGATGAAGCCGGTCGCGCCGGTCAGGAAAACACGCATGAAAAGGTCTCCGAGTTGTTCGCGGAGAGCTCTGCGCCTATGGTTCATGCTGTTAAAGTAGTGGCTTTATCCCAGTATAATGATCACCCGGATCGCCCCATGACCGCCCCGCCCGCAAACCGTCTCGGCGCCTATCTGCGAGACCGCCGCGCCCGGCTCGACCCGGCCGCGCTCGGTTTCCCGGCCGGTCGGCGGCGCACGCCCGGTCTGCGCCGCGAGGAGGTGGCCCAGCGCGCCAACATCAGCCCCACCTGGTACACTTGGCTGGAGCAGGGCCGGGGCGGCGCGCCGTCGGCCGACGTGCTGAACCGGATCGCATCGGGCCTGATGCTGACCGAGCACGAACGCGAGCACCTGTTCATCCTCGGCCTCGGCCGCCCGCCCGAGGTTCGCTACCGGGCCGTGGACGGGGTCACGCCGCGCCTGCAGCGGGTGCTGGACGTGATGGAGACCAGTCCGGCCATCATGAAGAACGCCACCTGGGATGTGGTCGCCTGGAACCGCGCCGCGGCCGCCGTCCTGACCGACTATGGGGCCCTGCCGCCCGAGGGCCGCAACGTCCTGCGCCTGATCTTCACCCATTCGCGCGTGAAGGCCGCCCAGGAGGACTGGTGGGCCGTGGCCCGCTACGTGGTCGCCGCCTTCCGCGCCGACGCCGCCCGCGCCGGCGCGGGCGACGAAATCAGCCGCCTGGTCGAGGAGCTGTCGCGGCTCAGTCCCGAGTTCGAGACCCTCTGGCGCGAAAACCACGTCATCGCCCACGGCGAGGGGCTGAAGCGGCTGCACCACGCCGAACTGGGCGTGCTGGAGCTGGAGTTCTCGACCTTCGCCGTCGAGGGCCGGCCCGAGCTGGCCATGGTCGTCTACAATCCGGTGGCCGCCGCGGACGCCGACCGCATCCGCGCCCTGGTCGCCGCCCGCGCGCCCTGATCGAGGTCAGCCCCGTCAGTGGACAGCCGCCCGGATCAGCGCATTCTGCGTCTCGGGAGAACGCCGCCATGAAGATCGCCGCCGCTGCGGTTGGGCATCGAGCGGCGGGAGTGGCTGCAGGAGCGCGCGTTCGAGAACGCCGTCGTCGCGGAAACGGACGAACGTTGGTGCGAGCGTTGGAAGGCGTCCGCCCGGACGGATGCCCGTACCCGGGTTCATGGCCGGCGCCGGGGCGTACAACGCCGACGCCCTGTATCGCTTCACCCCCGGCGCCGATCATCCGCTGACCGAGATCGACAACGAAAGCTGGCGCGACATCGACCTGCCCGCCTGCTGCCCACCGGCCTGGAAATCTGGAAGGGCGTCTCGTTCAGCTATGACGGCATGACCGCCCGGACCGCCCTATGGCGTCCGTCGGACGGCAACTGCTGCCCCTCCGGCGGCGAGGCCACGCTGGAGTTCGAGATTCGCGGCGACCGGCTGGTCCTGACCCGATTGGTCAAGGACGACGCGCCTTAAGCTCCGCCGTCTCGCCAAGGTCATGATCTTCCGCTAGGGGAGGTCATGACAAACACGATGACAGCACAGGCGGCGCTGGACCGCCTCGAAACCCTCTACAGCCAATCCGTCGCCAATCTGCGCGACGCGGTGAAGACCTTCCTCGCCACCGGCGAGCGCCCCGACGCCGCGGCCCGGGCCACTGGCCTCTTCTCCTATCCCGAGCTTCGCGTCAGATGGTTCGGCGACCGGCCGGCCAATCTGGCGACCCGCTCCTACGCCCGCCTCTCGCGGCAGGGCGTCTATTCCACCACCATCACCCGGCCCGACCTGTACCGTTCGTACCTGAACGAACAGCTCAACCTGCTCGAGGAAGACTACGGCGCGACCTTCGACGTCGGCCCGTCCGAGCAGGAGATCCCCTTCCCCTACGTGCTGGACGGCTCGGACGTGGTGCTGGACGCCAGCATGACGGCGGCCATCGCGCGCTATTTCCCGACCACCGACCTGGCCCACATCGGCGACGAGATCTCCGACGGCCTGTTCGATCCGGCCGAGGACTTCCCGCTGTCGCAGTTCGACGGCCTGCGCACCGACTTCTCGCTGGCCCGGTTGCGCCACTACACCGGCACCCCGGTCGAGGACGTGCAGAACTACATCCTGTTCACCAACTACAACCGCTACGTCGACGAGTTCGTCCGCTGGGCGCTGGAGCAGATCAAGGATCCGAACAGCATCTACGAGACCTTCTCGACCTCGGGCGGGGTGGTGGTCACGCGCGATACGCCCAACCCCGAGGCCGTCGTCGCCGACGCCGCGTGGAAGAAGCACCAGATGCCGGCCTACCACCTGACCGCGCCCGGCTGGAACGGCATCACCCTGGTCAACATCGGCGTCGGCCCGTCCAACGCCAAGACCATCTGCGACCACCTGGCCGTCACCCGGCCGCACGCCTGGATGATGATCGGCCACTGCGGCGGCCTGCGCCCGTCGCAGACGATCGGCGACTACGTCCTGGCCCACGCCTATCTGCGCGACGACCACGTGCTCGACGCGGTGCTGCCGCCGGACATCCCCATTCCCTCGATCGCCGAGGTCCAGCGCGCCCTCTACGACGCGGCCAAGATGGTCTCCGGCGCGCCGGGCGAAGAGGTGAAGAAGCGTCTGCGCACCGGCACCGTCGTCACGACCGACGACCGGAACTGGGAGCTGCGCTATTCCAAGTCGGCGCTGCGCTTCAACCAGAGCCGCGCCGTCGCCATCGATATGGAATCCGCCACCATCGCCGCCCAAGGCTATCGCTTCCGCGTGCCCTACGGGACGCTGCTGTGCGTGTCGGACAAGCCGCTGCACGGCGAAATCAAGCTGCCGGGACAGGCCAACCGCTTCTACGAGGGCTCCATCTCGGAACACCTCCAGATCGGCATCCAGGCCGTGGATCTGCTGCGCGCCGAAGGCAACCGCCTGCACTCCCGCAAGCTGCGCGCCTTCGACGAGCCGCCGTTCCGCTAGGATTGGGCCGTTAAGCCCTATTCGTCGTCGCCGCCGAAGGCCTCTTCGACCTCCTCCTCGGTGATCCGTTTCGACGGGTCGCCGGGCTGGTTCAGGTTCTGCTCTTCGGTGCCGTCGCCCATCATGCCGGGATGCGGGTCGGTCTTCTTGGGGTCGTCAGCCATCTGGGCCTCCGTTGCTACAAAGGCGGAAGCCTTGGCCGCGCGACTCGTTCCCTACTTCCGGAGCCGTTTCGCATTGGCGGTGGCCGCCGCGTGGATCGGCTGCAGGACGTCGGTCTGAAGCTTCATCAGGGCCGCGCCCATGGCCCAGCCGTCCTGCATCGAACGGGTCCAGGCGTTGGCCGCCCACAGCCCCTGGGCGGTCATCGCCTCGGCCGGAGTGGTCGAGGTCATCACCGCGTCGAAGGCCCGGCTCGCCGCCGCCGTTTCGCGCGCGGCCACGGTTTGCGCGGTCTGGGCCAGCGCCATCGCCCCCGTCATACCCACGCGGGCGGAGGCGGCCATGGCCTCGACCTTCTCGGAGCTCATCAGCGACAGTTCGCGCATGTCGGCCTTGGACGGATCGCGCATCGCGTCCGCGACGATGCCCAGCCGCCGGGCGATCACGTCGCCCGAGGCTTGCATCAGTTCCTGTCCGGCGCGGGCGGCGCGGGCGGCTTCGTCGATGGGGCTCATGCCGGGACCGTGCGCTTCGCCGGAGGCTACGGCAACACTTCGTTCGAGAAGTCGGCCACGTCCTTCAGCAGGGCGGGCACGGAAGCGTCGATGATCGTCTGGCCGTGCTCGGGGCTGGCCAGGGCCGGATCGGAGCCGATGCGGCCGTCGGGGAAGCGGGCGCGATAGTCCAGGGCGTCGCGGATCGGCCCCGTGGGCGCGATCTTGGGGCTGTAGTCCGCCGTCTTGATCCGGTCCGGATAGGCGGCCTGGGTGACGGCGATCTCGGACGGGGTGGCGTGCATGCCGTGGCCGGTCGGGAACAGGCGGTTGCACAGCCCGTGCACCCCCGGCAGGTCCCACCAGTTGCGCAGCTTCAGCACGAAGGGCGGACGCTCCTCGACAAAGCTCCACTCGGCGTAGATCTCGGCGAAGGTGGCCTCGATGGTGGCGACGTTGCCGCCGTGCCCGTTGAGGAAATAGATCCGCTCGAAGCCGTGCCGCTGCAGCGACATCACCCAGTCGGTGATCGCGGCCATGAAGGTCGAGGGGCGCAGCGAGATGGTGCCCGCGAAGGCCAGATGGTGCTGGGCCATTCCGATGTTGAAGGTCGGCGCCACGACCAGCGACTCATCCTCCTTCTCCGCCGCATGGGCGATGATCTCGGGGCACAGCCAGTCGGTGCCCAGCAGGCCCGTCGGCCCGTGCTGCTCGTTGGAGCCGATCGGCACGACCACGGTCTTGGTGGTCTTCAGCCGGGCGTCGATCTCGGGCCAGGACGACAGGTGGATCAGCATGGGGGCAGGCTCACGACTTGGGGGACGGGCGCGGTTTACACCCATCACCCGCCCGCGTCATTCCGGAGCGAAGGCCCGGATGAAACGGCGCGCCGTCTCCAGAGCACGAGCGTCCGGGTCGAACGGGGGCTGGGGTACGCCAAGTATTCCGCGCAGATGTCCGTGGCCAAGGGTCATCCCGGCGAACATCTCAGCGGCGGCGACTGGATCGGGCACCACCAGCAGCCCCTTCCGGTCCTGTTCGGCCAGCCAGACGGACAGACGCCTCAGCCCTTTGGCCGGTCCGGCGTCATAGATGGCGTGGGCGACCTCGGGCGCCTGGGGCGACAGCATGGCCACACCGCGCATCGAGCCTCGCCCGTCCTGGGTGCAGATCTTCTCCAGCAGCGCGCGGGCCATGCCGGTCAGCACCGTCTCGGGATCTCCGCCCGAACGCAGCGGCGCGCTGATAGCGTCCGACCGCCGGGACGCCAGCGCCCGGGCCATCTCCACCCGCGACGGGAAGCGATTGTACAGCGTCTGGCGCGAGACCCCGGCCTTGCGCGCGATGGCCTCCATCGACACCCCCGCGCCCTTCTCCGAGAACAGGGCGAAGGCCGCGTCCAGGATGGCCTCGGTCTTGGTCTCGTCGACCTGTCCGACAACGCGCGGCATCAGTGTGCGTCCGCCGGCGGGGCCACGCCCGTGCCCGGCTTCACCGGCTTGGCCAGCAGGGTCACGAAGGCCGCGGCGGCGCAGCCGATGGCCAGCATGGCGAAGGCGTCGCCGAAGGCCAGCGTCGTCGCCTGCAGCTGCAGCATGCCATAGACCGCCTTCATCGAGGCGCCTGCGGGATCGATCGAGCCCGCGAACCGGTCCTGCATCCCCGCCAGCATGCCCTGCATGCCCGCGTTGGTGTTCTGGATGTTCTGGGTCAGCTCGCTCATGTGCAGGGCGGTGTTGGTCGTCAGCGAGGTGTTCAGCAGAGCCAGGCCCACCGCCCCGCCGACGTTGCGAAACAGGTTCACCAGTCCCGAAGCGTTCTTCACCATGTGCGGTGGCAGGGTCGACATGGTCACCTGCTGCGAGGCGATCATGGCGATCATCACGCCGACGCCGCGCAGCGCCTGCACGCCCGCGAACTGCCAGAAGCCCCACTGGTCGGTGACCGCATGGGCGTCCCACATGCCCCAGGCGCACATCATGAAGCCGCCGAACATCAGGATGCGCGGATCGACCGCCCGCACCAGACGGCCGGCGAACGGGCCGGTGGCGAACATGGCCAGGCCGGACACCACCATCGTCGTGCCGACCTCGGCCGCCGAATAATGGCGCACCCGGCCCAGGAAGAGCGGCAGCAGGAAGGTCCCGCCGAACAGGGCCAGGCCGACGGTGAAGGTCATCACCACCCCGACGAAGAAGTTGCGGTTCGCGAACGCCCGCAGCTCCACGATCGGGTTGTAGTAGGTCAGGGTCCGCCAGATGAAGGCCGGGCCGGTGACGGCGACGACGACGGCGAGCAGCAGGATCTGGTCGTCGGCGAACCAGTCGTTCTTGGCCCCCTCCTCCAGCACGAACTGCAGGCTCATCAGGAAGGTCGCCATCAGGGCCAGGCCGAACCAGTCGAAGCCCTTGGACAGCGACGGGTCGCCCTTGTCGAAATTGGCGTAACGGCTGACCAGGAACAGCACCAGCATGCCCGGAGGCACATTGATGAAGAACAGCCAGCGCCAGCTGAGCTGCTCGGTCAGGTGGCCGCCCAGCGTCGGCCCGATGGTCGGGGCCAGGGTCACGATCAGGCCCATGATCACGCTGGCCGTCACGCGCTGCGCGGGCGGGAAGGCGGTGAAGGCCACCGCGAACACGGTCGGGATCATGGCCCCGCCGACGAAGCCCTGGACGGCCCGGAAGAAGATCATCTGCTCGACCGACCCGGACAGGCCGACGGCGACGCTCATCAGGATGAAGCCCGAACAGGACAGCAGGAAGACCCGCTGCGTCCCCCATAGCCGCGACAGGTATCCCGACAGGGGGATCATCACGACCTCGGGGATCAGATAGGCGGTCTGGATCCAGCTGATCTCGTCCGCCGAGGCGCCCACGCCCGCCTGGATCTGCGGCAGGGACGAGGCGACGATCTGGATGTCCAGGATGGCCATGAACTGGCCGATCACCATCCCGGCGAAGCCGAGCAGGAGGATCGTCCAGTTGACCTGCGGCGCCGCGGGGGCGGGCGCCGAAGTCTGTGCGACGGACTGGGACGTCATGGTTCAACCTTCCCCAGGAGGGGAGAAAATCACTGCGCCGTCGCGGTCGGGGCGGCGGCGGTCTGGATCGCGCCCGCGGCGGACTCGGCGAAGGTCAGGCCGCCCTCGCTCTTCAGATCGACCTTGACCTCGACCGACAGGCCGGGACGCAGGGCCGCGCCCTCGCGCCGGTCGACCCGGATGCGGACCGGGATGCGCTGGGTGATCTTGGTGAAGTTGCCGGTGGCGTTCTCGACCGGGATGAGGGCGAACTCCGAGCCGGTGGCCGGGGCGAAGCTGTCGATATGGCCGACCAGCGGCTCGCCCTTGAAGGCGTCGGCCTTGATCTCGACCGTCTGGCCGATGCGCAGGCGGCCCAGCTGGGTCTCCTTGAAGTTGGCCACCACATAGGTGTCGCCCAGCGGCACGATCGACAGGATGGTCCCGCCCGGACGGACATACTGGCCCACGCGCACGCCGCGCGCGCCGACCACGCCCGCGACGGGCGCGCGGATCACCGTCCGTTCCAGGGCGATGCGGGCCTTGTCGACCTGCGCCCGGGCCTGCTCGACCGAGGCCACCGACTGTTCGCGGGTCGAGCCCAGCACGCCGGCGGCGCGCTGTTCGGCGACCAGGGCGGCCTGGGCTTCGGCGACGCTGGCCTGCGCCGTGCGCACGCCCGCCTGCTCGCTCTCGATGCGCTGCTGCGAGACCCAGCCCTTCTCGGCCAGCTGACCGTAGCGGTTGACCTGCTGGCGGGCGAGGTCGGCCTGGGCCTGGGCCTGCGTCACCGAGGCGGCGCGGCTGGCGATCAGGGCCTGCTCCTGCTGGGCGCGGGCGTCGACGTTGCTGACCCCGGCCTGAAGCGCGACCAGATTGGCCTCGGCCTGGGCCAGGTTGGCCTTGGCGTCGGCGTCGTCCAGGCGGATCAGCACCTGACCGGCCTCGACGCGCTGGTTGTCGGCGACCAGCACCTCGACCACATAGCCCTCGACCTGCGGGCTCACCTCGGTGGTGTCGGCCTGCACGAAGGCGTTGTCGGTGGCCTCCCACCGCTGCTTGCCCTGCCACCACACGACCCCGCCCACGATCAGGGCGAGGCCCACGATTCCGGCGACGATCAGGGGCAGGCGTTTCTTGACGGCGGGATTCAGGGCCATGTGCGGAATTCTCGAGAGGAGGCGTTCGGGGAGGAACGAGCGCATAAATGGACACAAGCGTCCAAAAATCAACTCTGCTCATTTCGACGCCGCAACACGTGATGTTTCGATGTGTGATCGGCCCTGTCGGAGGACGGCGCCTTGAAGCTTTCCGCCGCTTCGGCGACAGGTCGCATACCCATCCGTCAGGACCGCGATGACCGATACCCTCCCCGCCTCCGTCGATGTCGCCGTCATCGGCGCGGGCGCCGCCGGCCTCGCCGCCGCCCGCGCCCTGTCCGGCCGCCCGCTGACGCTCGCCGTGCTGGAGGCGCGCGACCGCATCGGCGGCCGCGCCTGGACCCTGCCGTTCGAGGGCGAGGGCCTCGACATGGGCTGCGGCTGGCTGCACTCCGCCGACGAGAATCCGCTGGCCGCCCTGGTCGAACCCGCCGGCCTGACCGTCGATCGCACCCCGCCCCCCTGGCAAAGCCAGGCCTTCGGTCATGAGATCACCACCTCGGAACAGGCCGAGTTCCGCGCCGCCTTCGACGCCTTCGACGACCGCATCGCCCAGGCCGCCGCGCGCGGTCACGAGGGCCCGGCCTCGACCCTTCTGGAGCCTGACTGCCGCTGGAACGGCCGCATGGACGCCATCTCCGGCGCCCTGAACGGCGCGCGCTTCGCCGAGGTCTCCATCCTCGACTACGACGCCTATCGCGACACCGGGATCAACTGGCGGGTCCGCGAGGGCTATGGCCGCCTGATCGAGACCTTGGGCCGCCCGGTCGCGGTGGTCACGGGCTGTCCGGTGCGCCGGATCGACCGCTCGGGACCCGTTCTGCGGCTCGAGACCGACCGGGGCGTGATCGAGGCCCGCGCCGTCATCGTCACCGTCCCCACAGACCTGATCGCGCGCGAGACCCTGCGTTTCGACCCGCCCCTGCCCGACCTGGTCGAGGCCGCGACCTATGTGCCGCTGGGGCTGGCGTCCAAGATGCATATGACGGTCACGAGGGCCGAGGACTTCCCGCCCGACAGCCAGCTGTGGGGCCGCCGCGACACCGGCGACACCGGCGGCTATCACCTGCGCCCCTTCGGCCGTCCGATGATCGAGGGCTACTACGGCGCCGACCTGGCCCGGGGGCTGGAGGCGGAAGGCCAGGACGGCTTCTTCGCCTTCGCCGTGGAAGAACTGGTCCACCTGCTGGGCTCGGACATGCGCAAGCGGCTGGCCCCGGTCACAGCCACCATGTGGGGCGCCGATCCCTGGTCTCACGGCGCCTATTCCCACGCCATGCCGGGCCACGCGGGCGACCGCCGCAAGCTGAAGGCCCCGGTCGAGAACCGCATCTTCCTCGCCGGCGAAGCCACCGCCGAAGCCTTCTACGGCACCGCCCACGGGGCCTGGATGGAGGGCGAGCGTGCGGCGCGGGAAGCGCTGGCGGCCCTGGGGCTCGATCCCGGCCCGGCTGCCGGGGACGAGGGGGAATGAAGCCGCCCGCCCGCCCCCGCAAGAAGCACGCCCCCAAACGCCCCGCCGTCATGACCGGCGCGGCCATTCCGATGCTGCGCTGGCCGCCGGACGAGGATCGGGTCGAGACCATCTTCGAACGGCTGTCGGCCTTCATGCCGGACCCGAAGACCGAGCTGAACTACTCCAACCCCTTCACCTTCGTCGTCGCGGTCGCCCTCTCGGCCCAGGCGACCGACGTCGGGGTCAACAAGGCGACCGACAAGCTGTTCAAGGTCGCCGACACGCCGGAGAAGATGCTGGCGCTCGGGGAAGAGGGTCTGATCCCCTACATCTCCTCGATCGGCCTGTATCGCGGCAAGGCGAAGAACGTCATCGCGCTCAGCCGCATCGTGCTGGAACAGCACGGCGGCGAGATTCCGCTGAACCGCGACGACCTGCAGGCCCTGCCCGGCGTCGGGCGCAAGACGGCCAGCGTCGTCCTCAACGAAATGGGCGTCGAACCGGCCATCGCCGTGGACACCCACGTCTTTCGCGTCTCCCATCGTCTGGGGTTGGCCAACGCCGGCACGCCCGACAAGGTCGAGGCCCAGCTGCACCGCATCGTCCCGGACGAGTGGCTGCCCAAGGCCCACCACTGGCTGATCCTGCACGGCCGCTACACCTGCACGGCGCGCCGACCGAAATGCAGCGCCTGCGTGATCAGCGACCTGTGCCCGAGCCGGGCGGGCCTGCAGGCGCTGGGCGAGGCGGCCTGAGAAGTGGCTAGTGGCTAGTGTTTGCAGAGTTCTCTGGCGGCGGAAGGGCGGCGTGGACGGCGCGGTCGCACGCTGGCGGCCAGCCACTAGTCACTAGCCACTAATCACTTTCCGCACCGCCGCGGCGAAGTTCGCGCCACCGTCCGGCGCGCTGCCCAGATAGAAGTCCGGCTCGATCAGCTCGGCCTCCATCAGCAACCATTGACCGTCCGGCCCGGGAGCCATGTCGATGCGGGCGTAGAGCAGATCCTCGCCGATGGCGGCCAGCGTCGCCTGCGCCAGTTCGAGCGCGTCCTTCGGCGGCTCCGGCAGGGTCACATACTGTCCGCCGAACTGCACCTGGATGCGGAAGTCGCCGTTCACGGGCCGCTTGTTGACCACGTGGCTCAGCTTGCCGCCGAAGAACAGCAGGCTGGTCTCGCCCTCCGTCTCGATTGACGGCAGATAGGGCTGGATCATCGCCGGCCCCTCGGGGGCGCCCCGCATCGTCTCCCCCCGCGTCAGCCGCAGCGTCTTGTACGCCCCGCCCGAGACGCGCGGCTTGACCACCACCACATCGGTCCCGAAGCGGTCGAAGGCGGCGTCCACGTCCGCCTGCGTCACGCCCTCGACCCAGACCGTGTCCGGCATGGCCACGCCCTTGTCGGCGAGGCGGCCCAGATAGCTCTTGTCCGAGTTCCAGCCGATCACCGACGCCGGATTGCGCATCCGCACCCCCGCCGCCTCCCAGGTCCGGCAGGCCTGCATCCAGCGTCCGTGGTCCCGATGATAGCCCCACACGATCAGCGGCAGCACCAGCGGATAACTGGTCAGGCCCGAGGCGTCCGCGATGTGGTCGGTCCATGGCGTCGGCTCGACCGCGACCTTTGCCGCCGCCAGCGCCTGGGACAGCCGTTCCAGCACGCCCGGCCACTGCCCGGCGTATGAGGGATCGGCGGGATCTGGGGTCAGGACGGCGATACGGGTCATCCCGCGCTCATAGCCGCGAAAGCCGCCGCCGTCATGCGACCGCTGGCCAATCGGCGTCGCGCCCGCTATGGCGCGCCCATGACCCAGAACCCCACCTATGACGTCATCGCCGTCGGCAACGCCATCGTCGACGTCCTGGCCCCCTGCGAGCCCGCCTTCCTGGACGCCCAGGGCCTGATCGTCGGCTCGATGCAGCTGGTCGATGCGAACCAGAGCGCCGCCCTCTACGCCGCCATGGCGGCGGGGGTCGAGGCCTCGGGCGGGTCCGCGGGCAACACGGTCGCGGGCGTCGGCAGCTTCGGCGGCCGGGCGGCCTATATCGGCAAGGTCGCCGACGACCAGCTGGGCGGGGTTTTCACCCATGACATCCAGGCCGTGGGCGTCCATTTCGAGACCCCGCCGCTGCAAGACGGCGCCGCGACCGGCCACGCCACCGGCGTGTGCATGATCAACGTCACCGCCGACGGCCAGCGCACCATGTGCACCTTCCTGGGCGCCGCCAATCAGCTGACGGTCGCCGACATCGACGCGGACCTGATCGGCGCCTCGGCCATCGTCTATCTGGAAGGCTATCTGTTCGACCCGGCCCCGGCCCGCGCCGCCTTCGAGGCCGCCGCCGCCGCCGCCCACGCCGCGGGCCGCAAGGTCGCCATCACCCTATCGGACAGCTTCGTCGTGCACCGGTGGCGCGCGGAGCTGCTGGCCTTCATCGAGGCCTCGGCCGACATCGTCCTGGCCAATGAGGCCGAGCTGGCCGCCCTGTTCGAGACCGACGACTTCGACGCCGGCGCCGAACGGTTGAGCTCAATGGTTGACGTGGCCGCCGTCACGCGCGGCGCCGAGGGCTCGGTGGTGATCTCGGGCGACCAGCGCGTCGCCGTCGCCGCCTTCCCGGTCGACAAGGTGGTCGACACCACCGGCGCCGGCGACCAGTACGCCGCCGGCCTGCTGCTGGGCCTCGCCCGCGGCCTGTCGCTGGAGGACGCCGGCAAGCTCGGCTCCCTCGCCGCCTCCGAAGTCATCGCCCACTGGGGCCCGCGCCCGATGACGTCGCTGGAGACGCTGGCTAGGGGAGCTGGGCTCGTTCTGAACTGACGGAGCCTCGCTGGTGATTAGTGGTTAGCGATTAGTGGGTCGATGCGTTCTCGCTCGGAGGCCGCCATGGAACCGCCGTTTCAACCCCCACCCACTAACCACTAACCACTAATCACTTTCCGGCACGCTGCTCGCAGCCTCATCCCCGCCGGATCGTCACATACAGCGCCCCGTCGCCGCCGTGATGCCGGGCGGCCGGGGCGAAACCGGACACCACCGTGCGCAGTCCCGGGGCCTGCAGCCATTCATGCACCGAGGCGCGGATGACGCCGGTCCCGCCGCGGCGGCCCTGCCCGGTGACCACCAGCACCGCGCGATAGCCCCGCGCCTGCGCCCCCATCAGGAAGGCGGTCAGGGCGTCCTGGGCCTGGAAACGGCCATAGCCGTGCAGGTCGATCTTGGCCTCGATCGGATCGCGCTCGCGCGACAGCCGGCGCTGGCGGCGAGGCTCCAGCTCTTCGGGCAGGCCCCGACCGCGCGAGGCGGACGGGGGCGCGACAGGCGCGGCGGCGCCGGGCTTCGGCGGCTTGACGAATTTCGGCGGCGACTTGGCGGGGGTCTTCGGATGGGGCGCGGCGGGCGGATCGGCCTCCACCGCGCCGGGCGTGACGCGCAGCGCCTTCTTGGCGACCTTCTCCTTCACCGAGCCGGAAACCCGGGCCCAGATGCGGCGATCCTCGGGGCTCAGGTCGGCCCGGCGGCTCATGAGGTCCCGTCGGCGTCCTCGTCGGCGCCGAGGTCCTGCGGACCCGGCGACCAGGCCAGCAGGTCGCCCGGCTGGCAGTTCAGCTCGCGGCACAGGGCGTCCAGGGTCGTGAAGCGGATGGCCCGCGCCTTGCCGGTCTTCAGGATCGACAGATTGGCCAGGGTCACGCCCACGCGATCGGCGAGCTCGGTCAGCGACATGCGTCGTTCGACGAGGATGCGGTCAAGCTGGACGCGGATGGCCATGGGGACTGCTCTAACTCAACAGGATCAGATCGTCAGGTCGGATTCGCGGCGCAGGCGGGCGCCTTCGCGGAACACTTCGGCCAGCACGAACACGACCAGAACGGAGAAGGCGGGGGTGACCAGGTCGAACAGGCTCGGCGGCTCCAGCGCGCCGCGCACCAGGCGCGACACCAGGGTCTGGCCCACCCAGGCGCCCCCGGTCACGGTGGCCAGGGTCAGGCCGATCTGCTTCAGGCGGCTGACGTTGGCGGGCTGGAAGGGATCCCCGATGCGCAGGGTGTGCACGATCACCTTCAGGTGGCGCAGGATCAGGGCGAAGCCGCCCAGATAGCCGACGAAGGCGCCCAGGCCGAACAGCAGATAGGCGCGCGGCACGGGCACGCGCGTGCCTTCATCGCCGGTGGTGGCGGTCAGACCCATCGGGCCCATCGGCACGAAGGCCACGAAGATGAAGGCGAGGACGGCGGCCAGGGTGGCCAGGGCCAGGGCCCAGAAGGCGGCGCGCAGCGCAACGCCCAGAAGTCTTGTCATCGATCCGGCGCGAAGGCCCAGCAGGGCGGGGGCGCGGACAGAAGGCAGGCGAAACCCGAGTGATGACGGCTTCGGGAAACGCATGGATCGGCCTTTCTCAGACCGGATGTCGGGGCGCGATCGCCGCGCGGGGTCCGGTGAACCCACGCGCGGGCTTATTATTCGCGTTTGTCATGCGGATCGTCAAAGCTCCCGACCGGGGTCGATCAGAAGAACTGGACGAGGGTCGCAACGAAGGCCGTCGGCATGGCGGCGAGCAGGAAGGCGTTCAGGACGCCGTGGCCGACCTTTTCGATGAAGTAGGAAGCGTTCATGGTGTTCATAGTCGTTCTCCGTCAGTCCTGAGTGAGGGATGTTTTCACCCCTCTTTCGTTGATCCGCTGGATCGATCTTGCCGGGGAAGGCCTTGACCGGGGAACGTTGCGGCGTCCGTTCTTGAGATAATAGATAGGCCGTGCCCCGGGGTAAGTCATGTTACATATCGTTTAACGATATTAAACTTGTGCAATGAATCATTACAGCGTCGCTTGAGGTCAAAATGTTGAAACTTGTCAAAGGGATGCGTATTCTCGCGGCGACCCACAACCCGGGCAAGGTTCCCGAGATCGAGGCGCTTCTCGGCGGACATTACGAGGTGGTCACCGCCGGAAGCCTGAATCTGCCCGAACCGGACGAGACCGAGAGCACTTTCGTCGGCAACGCCCTGCTCAAGGCGCGTCACGCGGCGGATCTGTCGGGCGAGGTCTCGCTGGCCGACGACTCCGGCCTGTCGGTCGCGGCGCTGGACGGGGCGCCGGGCATCTTTTCCGCCCGTTGGGCCGGACCGGACAAGGATTTCGCCTTCGCCATGCGCCGCGTGGAAGAAAGGCTCGAGGAAATCCGTTCCGACGACAGGCGCGCCTGGTTCACCTCGGCCCTCGCGGTCGCCTGGCCCAACGGCCCCGCCGTGGTGGTCGAGGGCCAGGTCCACGGCCTGCTGACCTTCCCCCCGCGCGGCGACCGCGGCTTCGGCTACGACCCCATCTTCATCCCCGAGGGCCAGACCCAGACCTTCGGCGAGCTGGACCCGGCGCTGAAGGACAGCCTCAGCCACCGCGCGCGGGCGTTCGAGAAGCTGAAGGCGGCTCTGATCGACTGATACGGCGTCTCCCTCCCCTTCTGGGGAGGGAGACGCCGAGCGAAGCGAGGTCACGTGGGGAGCCGCCGCACTGACGGACGACCCCACCATCCCCACCCTGTCGTCGCTTGCGCGCCGACGTCCCTCCCCACTTCGGGGGAGGGAGATGAATAGTGTAGACCCCGTCCATGCCCCCCCACCCCGGCAACGACGTCGCCCTCTACGTCCACTGGCCCTACTGCGCCCGGATCTGTCCCTATTGCGACTTCAACGTCGTACGTGACCGCGGCCGGACGGAGGAGCAGGCCGCCCTCGCCGACGCCATCGTCTCCGACCTTGAGGCCCAGGCGGCCCTGACCGGTCCGCGCCGCCTCGCCTCCATCTTCTTCGGCGGCGGCACGCCCTCGCTGATGGATCCCGACGACGTCGCCCGGGTCATCGCCCGGGCGCAGACCCTGTTCGAACCGCGCGGCCCCACCGAGATCACGCTGGAGGCCAATCCCACCGACGCGGAGGCCGGCCGCTTCGCCGCCCTGGCCGACGCCGGGATCAACCGCCTGTCCATGGGGGTGCAGGCCCTGGACGACGCGGCCCTGACGATGCTGGGCCGCAATCATTCCGCCGCCGAAGCCCGCCGCGCCGTGGCCCTGGCCGCCCGCGCCTTCCCGCGCCTGTCCATCGACCTGATCTACGCCCGCCCCGGCCAGACCATCGGCGGCTGGCGCGCGGAACTGACCGAGGCCCTGGACCTCGGCTTCGAGCACGTCTCGCCCTACCAGCTGACCATCGAGCCCGCGACCGCCTTCGGCCGCGCCTTCGCCCGGGGGACGCTGGTCCCGCCGGACGAGGACGCCGCCGCCGAACTTTATGAGACCACCCAATCCGTGCTCGAGGCCGCGGGCTTCGACGCCTATGAGGTTTCCAACCACGCCCGGGGCGAGGCGGCCCGCTCGGCCCACAACCTCCATGTCTGGCGCGGCGGCGACTATGTCGGCGTCGGCCCCGGCGCCCACGGCCGCCTGACCCTGGACGGCGTCCGCACCGCCACCGTCGCCCGCCGATCCATCATTGACTACCTCTCCGGCGTCGCCGTCGCCGATCCGTGGAGCGAGCGCGACGGCCAGTCCCCCGTCGAGGCCGCCGAGGAGCGCATCCTGCTGGGCCTGCGCACTGTCGAGGGCGTCGCCCTGACGGACCTGGAGGCGCTGGACCTGACGCCGGAGACCGGCCGCTTCGCCGACCTGCTCGCCGACGGCTTCCTCGTTCGCCAGGGCGACCGCATCGCCGCCACCGCCACCGGCCGGCCTCTGCTGGATGCGGTGTTGAAGGCGCTGCTGACCTGATCGCTCCTGCGTCCATTTCTGGCGTACCGCCCCGGTAGACTGGCCTCTCCGGTCTTTGAAAATCAAACAGCGACGCTCGAGTTGAACCCCGAGCGCGATACTCCGCCTCAGGCGAATTTGTGCACGATGTGCACTCCATTTTTTCCGAGTGCGCTTTTCGCTCCCGGCCGTATCGGAAGTTTCGGCATGATGGGGTTTCGGCATTTTTCCCCTGACAGGGCCAGGCCTGTCAGGCACGGTCCCGCCGATGCCTGATCCGTCCGTCTTCCCGCCGACCGCCCCGCCTCCGCGCACCGTCGCGCCCGGCCTCTATCTGGTGGCGACGCCGATCGGGAACCTGCGCGACATGACCCTGCGGGCGCTCGACGTGCTGGCCGCCGCCGATCTGGTGCTGGCCGAGGACACCCGCGTCACCGCCAAGCTGCTGTCGGCCTATGGACTGAAGGCGAAGCTGGAGCGCTGCGACGACCACGCCTCGGAGCGCGCCGCCGAACTGGCCGTCGACCGGCTCAGGGACGGCGCCGTCGTCGCCCTGGTCTCGGACGCCGGCACCCCGCTGATCTCGGACCCCGGCTTTGTCGTCGCCCGCGCCGTCCTGGCCGAGGGCCTGCCGGTGCATCCGATCCCCGGCGCCTCCAGCCTGCTGGCCGCCCTGTGCATCGCCGGCCTGCCCGCCGACCGCGTCCTGTTCGCCGGCTTCCTGCCGCCCAAGTCGGGCGCCCGCCGCACCGCGCTGGAGGAGGTCCGCACCGGCCGCCAGACGCTGGTCTTCTTCGAGAGCGGCCCCCGCCTCGCCGACAGCCTGGCCGACATGGCCGCCGTGCTCGGACCCCGCCCCGCCGCCGTCGCCCGCGAGCTGACCAAGCTGTACGAAGAATGCGTGCGCGGCACCCTGGCCGACCTGGCCGTCGACCCCCGCTGCCAGTCGCCCAAGGGCGAGATCGTCATTGTCGTCGGTCCCGGCGAGGCCGAGGTCGCCTCGGAGGCCGACGCCGACGCCGCCCTGAAGGAAGCCATGACCCGTCTCCCGCCCGGCGAGGCCGCCGCCGAGGTGTCCAGGGCGCTGAACCTGCCCCGCAAGCCGCTCTACAAGCGGGCGCTGGAGCTTCAGGGCCGGTGACCGCGAAACGGCCCTCGGTCCGCCTCAAGGCGCCGAAGGTCGTCAGGGCTCCGCGCGGCTGGCGCGTCAGCCTGGGCCGACTGTCCCACCGGCTGGGCCATCGCTCCGAATGGCTGGCGGCGGCCCTGCTGATGCTCAAGGGCTATCAGATCCTCGGCTTCCGGCTGAAGACCCGCGCCGGAGAGATCGACCTCCTGGCTCGCCGCGGCCGCACCCTGGCCGTGGTCGAGGTCAAGCGCCGATCAACCATGGATCAGGCGCTGGCCGCCCTCGGACCGGACCAGTACGCCCGCCTGCTCGCCGCCGGACGGGCGGTGTTGCGCCAAAGACCCAGCTTGGCCGGGCATCTGTTGCGGATCGATATTGTGGCGCTGGCCCCCCGCCGCTTTCCGCGCCATCGTCGGGACGTGAACCGGGGGCGGGCATGACACGCGACGAGGCCGAACAGGGGCTGACGGAAGCCGGCTTGGCCGATGACGACGACTTCCCCTTGCTGGAAGCGGCCATCGCCTGCGCCATCCATGACTATCCCTTCCGCGAGGCCGAGCCGGTCCGGCTGCTGGCCGCCCACGCCGCCGAACGCCTGTCCGAGCGTCTGCCCAGCGAGGGACCCGAGGACGCCCTGGCCGAGACCTTGGCCGGCGACCTTCGACTGAACGGCGACCTGATCAACTATGATCACGTCGGCAACACCGACATCATCGACGTGGCGGAGCGCCGCCGGGGCTTGTCCGCCGCGCTGGCCGTCTTCTACCTCGACGCCGCCCGCCGCGCCGGGATCAAGGCCCAGGGCGTCGACTTCCCCGGCCACTTCCTGCTGCGGATCGAGACGCCGGAAGGGCCGGTGGCGCTGGACCCCTTCAGCCAGGGCCGGCTGGTCCTGCCGTCCGAGCTGACCCGGCGCGCGCTTCGAGCCGGACTGACCCCCCATGTCGCCGACCGCCTCGACGTGCTGATGGCTCCGGTCAGCGATCGCCAGGCCCTGATCCGGCTGCAGAACCTGCTCTTCATCCGCGCCATCAAGGTTCAGGACTATGAGAGCGCCGAGCGCTCGGCCCTGCGCCGCGCCCTGCTGGATCCCGAGGACCACCGCCCGTGGCTCGACGTCGCCGCCGCCCGCGAGAAGCAGGGCGCGCTGGCCGGAGCGCTGGAGGCCCTGTCCCACGCCCGCACCCTGGACGATCCCGGCGAAGTCCGCCGCCGCATGTCGGTGGACCGGGTGCGGCTGCAGCTGAACTGAGTGGTTCGATGCGTCCTCGGTCCGGGGTTCGTCCTGGAACCGGCGGTTCAGCCGCCACCCACTAATTACTAACCACCACACTTCCCCGCTCCGGCCCCAAAGGGTTGCGCCCAGCCTCGCGGCCACCCATTAGCCAAGCTGCCCAACCGGAAGGACAGCTCATGCTGAAGGTCGCGATCCAGATGGACCCCATCGAAGGGGTCAACATTGAGTCGGACACCACCTGGCTGCAGGCCATGGAGGCCCAGAACCGGGGTTATCCGGTCTGGGTCTATGACTTCCGCACCCTGGCGCTGGAGGACGGCGTCCTGTTCTGCCGCGCCCGCCCGGTGACCCTGAAGCAGGTGGTCGGCGATCATGTGGCGTTCGGCGACGAGGTGAAGCTGGACCTGTCCAGGGACATCGACGTCATCCTGATGCGCCAGGATCCGCCGTTCGACATGGCCTATGTCACCGCCACCTATCTTCTGGAGACGGTGCACCCCAAGACCCTGGTCGTGAACGATCCGGCCGAGGTGCGCTCCGCGCCCGAGAAGCTGCTGGTCACCCACTTCCCTGGCCTGACCCCGCCGACCCTGATCAGCTCGGATCCCGTCGCCCTCGTCGATTTCCACGAGCGGCACGGCGACGTGGTGCTGAAGCCGCTGCACGGCGCGGCGGGTTCGGGCGTGGTCAAGCTGAAGGCCGGCGACCCCAACCTCGAGGCCCTGATCGAAATCCACGCCACCGGCAGCCGCGATCCGCTGGTGATCCAGAAATTCATCCCCGCCGTCTCCAAGGGCGACAAGCGCATCATCCTGATCGACGGCGAGCCCGTCGGCGCCATCAACCGCATCCCGGCCAAGGATCAGGTCCGCTCCAACCTGCGCGTCGGCGGCACGGCGGCCCCGGTCGAGCTGACCCCGCGCGACCTGGAGATCTGCAAGGCCATCGGCCCCACGCTGAAGGCGCGCGGCCTGATCTTCGTCGGCATCGACGTGATCGGCGACTATCTGACCGAGATCAACGTCACCTCCCCCACCGGCGCCCAGCAGCTGCTGCGCTTCACCGGGATCAATGCGGCGGCCCTGATGTGGGACGCCATCGAAAAGAAGCGCGGGGCCTGAGCCTTGCCGTTAGGAAGCTCCAGTTCATGAAGTCCGTCGCCGTCGCCGCCCTGCTGTTCGCCGTCCTTCCCGTCGTTCCGGCCGAGGCGCAGGACGCGGCGCCCCAGGGTCCGCGCCGCCCCTCGGTGGAGGCCCTGCGCTCGATCATCGTCACGCAGGAGCCCGAGGTCCGGGTCGCGGCCGTGGATCACGACCGCATCACCGCCCGCCGCATCGACATCATCGGCGAGGACGGCGTGATCCGCATGACCCTCGCCGCCGACACCCCGGCCCCGATCATCGACGGCATCCAGTATCGGCGCGCCTTCGGGGTCGCGGGCCTGATACTCTATGATGAGAACGGCAGCGAACGCGGCGGTTTCGGCGTCGCCGACGTGGACGGCGGATTGGCCGTTCTGGCTCTCGACCATCCGGCCATGGACGCCATCGGCTGGCGGGTGTCGCCCGACGGCTCCGTCAACTTCACCATCAATCAGGCCCCGCCCCTGATCCGCGAACCGGCGCTGGACAACCGTCTCGTCCCAGGCGTCCAGACCTCGACACGGATTCGACTGAGCGTGGCCGCGGACGGCGCCCCCTCCGTCGCCCTCGCCGACAAGGACGACCGCACCCGGGTCCGCATGACGGTCACGCCGGAAGGCTATGGAGCCATCGAATTCCTGAACGCGGAAGGCGAGGTCATTCACACGCTCGCCCCTGAGGCGGATCTGCGCCGCTGACGGCATAACGCCGCTCTTGCAAAGGTTGTCAGTTCGTGTTTCGTTCTTTCCCGGATAGCGGGAGGAAACGATGCACGCCAGCGTCGTCACGGTGGCTTTCGAAGGCGTCGACGCCCGGCGGGTCGATGTGCAGGTGTCGCAGCTGCATTCGGGGAACGAGAGCAGCTTCACCCTCGTCGGCCTCGCCGACAAGGCGGTGGCCGAGAGCCGGGAACGGGTGCGGGGCGCCTTCGCGGGCATCGGGCTGGCCCTGCCGTCCATGCGGATCATCGCCAATCTCGCGCCGGCGGACCTGCGCAAGGAAGGCAATCATTTCGACCTGCCCATAGCCCTGGCCCTGCTGGCCTCGATGGGGGTCGTCCCGCCCGACGCCCTGTCCGGCTGGGCCGCCATCGGCGAGCTGGGGCTGGACGGGCGGATCGCGCCGGTGGGCGGGACCCTGCCCGCCGCGGTCGCCGCCGACGCCCTGGGGCTGGGCCTGATCTGTCCGGAGGCCAACGGGCCGGAAGCCGCCTGGGCGGGCGATGTGGCGGTGCTGGCCCCGCGCTCGCTGATCGCCCTGGTCAACCACTTCAAGGGAACCCAGGTGCTGCGCCGGCCCGAGCCGGGGGCGATGCGGTCAGGCGACCGCATCCCCGACCTGCGCGAGGTCAAGGGACAGGAAAGCGCCAAGCGCGCGCTGGAGATCGCCGCCGCGGGAGGCCACAACCTGCTCTTCGTCGGCCCGCCGGGCTCGGGCAAGTCGATGATGGCGGCGCGACTGCCCGGCCTGTTGCCGCCCCTGACGCCCAAGGAGTTGCTGGAGACCTCGATGGTCTGGTCGGTGGCCGGGTTGATCGAGCGCGGCGCCCTGACCCGCGACCGGCCGTTCCGGGCTCCACACCATTCGGCCTCCATGGCCGCCCTGACCGGCGGCGGCCTGCGGGCCAAGCCGGGCGAGGCGTCGCTGGCCCACAACGGCGTCCTCTTCCTGGATGAGCTGCCGGAATACAGCGCCCAGGCGCTCGATTCCCTGCGGCAACCGCTGGAGACGGGCGAGATCGTGGTCGCCCGCGCCAACGCCCACGTCCGCTACCCGGCGCGGTTCCAGCTGATCGCGGCCATGAACCCCTGCCGTTGCGGGATGGGTGGGGCCGGGCGCGGGGCCTGCGGCAAGGCCCCGCGCTGCCAGCGCGACTACCGCAACCGCATCTCCGGCCCGATGTTCGACCGCATCGACCTGACGGTGGAGACGCCGCCGGTGACCGCATCGGACATGGCCCTGCCGCCGCCCGCCGAAGGCACGGCCGAGGCCGCGGCCCGGGTGCTGACCGCCCGTCTGATGCAGGCGGACAGGCTGCGCGCCGCCGGGATCGATCCCGAGACGGCGCAGGATCAGGCCGTCAACGCCCGCGCCTCGGGCGAGACGCTGGACCGCTTCGCCACCCCCGATGAACCGGGCCGGGCCCTGCTGATGAAGGCGGGGGAAGTCGGCGGTCTGACAGCGCGCGGCTGGACCCGGACGCTCCGGCTGGCCCGCACCATCGCCGACCTGGACGGCTGCGACGGCGTGTTGCGCCGCCATGTGGCCGAAGCCCTGATCTATCGCCGCAACACCACCGAGGCCGAAGGCGCCTTCGAGGCCCGCCGCGCCGAGACCCCGGCCCCGTTCGCGCCGACCGCCGCGTGGTGATGTCTTAACGTCTTCAGGGCAGGCTGTGCTTGAGGGAGACAGGCATGGCGCGGCGACGGACGGACAAGGCGACGACGGCGACAGCTCCGCAGGCGGCGGGCGGGGCGTCGGCGGAACAGCAGTTCCTGCGCCTCATGAGCCACGAGATGCGCACGCCCCTGAACGGCGTGATCGGCATGCTGGGCCTGCTGTCCCGCACCCGGCTGGACGGCGCCCAGCGCGCCTACGCCGAGGCCGCGCGGTCGTCCGCCGAACACCTGCTGGGCCTGGTCAACGACCTGCTGGACTACGCCCGGCTGGAGGCCGGCAAGCTGGAGTTCGACGCCGCCCCGGTCGATCTGGAATCCCTGGTGCGCGGCGTCGCCGAACTGCTGAGCCCCCGCGCCCACGAGCGCGGCCTCGAAATCGCCTGGTCCGTCGCCGCCGACGCCCCCGACGTCCTGGCCGACGAGGGCCGGCTGCGTCAGGTGCTGTTCAACCTGGCCGGCAACGCCGTCAAATTCACCGCCCAGGGCGGGGTCCGCATCGCCGTGGAACGCGCCGGCGGGACGGCCGGCAAGCCGCGCCTGGCCTTCATCATCGACGACACCGGCCCGGGCGTTCCGGCCGAGGCGCGCGAGCGCATCTTCGAGGAATTCGGCCACGTCGACGCCACCGACGCCAGCCGCTTCGGCGGCGCCGGCCTCGGCCTGGCCGTGGTGCGCAAACTGGCGGCCGCCATGGACGGCTCGGTCTCGGTCAGCGACCGACCCGACGGCCCCGGCGCCCGCTTCCACTTCGAGGCCGCCTTCGACGCCGCGCCCGACGCCGAGCGCGGTCGCCCGCTGGCCGGACAGGCGGTCAGCGTCATCAGCCCCGATCCTTTCGTGCGGCGCACCGCCATGGCCCAGATCGAGGCCTCGGGCGGCGCGGTCGTGGACAGCGCGTCCGTCGTCCTGATCGACCACGCGGCGCGCGAAAGCAGCCACGGCCTGGCCGTCCGCCCCGCCGACAGCCGCGCCGTGGTCCTGCTCAAGCCGTCCGAGCGCGACCTCATCGCCCGCTACCGGTCCGCCGGCTTCCACGGCTATCTGATCAAGCCGCTGCGCCGCGCCTCGCTGGCAGAGCGGGTGCTGGCCGCCGCCGGCAGCCAGACCGCCCGCCTGCCCGGCCCCCCGCCCGCCCCTCTAGCCGACGACGACCGCGTCCTGCCCGGCCGTTTCTCGGGCACGCGGGTCCTGCTGGTCGAGGACAACCCCGTCGGCGCCCTGCTGGCCTCAACCCTGCTCAAGCGCGAGGGCTGCGCCGTCGAGACCGCCGCCAGCGGCGACGAGGCGCTGGAGGCCATGAAGCGGGCCCGTTACGACCTGGTCTTCATGGACATGCGCATGCCCGGCATGGACGGTCCGACCGCCGCCCGCGAGCTGCGCGCCCGCGGCGACCGGACCCCCATCGTCGCCCTGACCGCCAACGCCTTCGCCGAGGACCGCAAGGCCTGCCTCGAGGCGGGGATGAACGACCATCTGGTCAAGCCGCTGGAGCTGGAGTCGCTGCGCTCCGCCCTCAGCCGCTGGACGAACCGCGAAGTCCGCGCCAAGGTCGCCGTCTGATTTGACGACGCCGTAATTCGCAAGAGTTGGGGGGCGTCCGGAGACGCGCCCATGACCGACAGCACCACGCCCGCCAGCGAGGTCGCCGCCCTTCAGCCCGCCCCGAAAGGGCTGGGCGTCCTGAAGGCCGCCTTCCGCGAACGCCGGACGCTGGCCATGCTGTTGCTGGGCTTCTCCGCCGGCCTGCCCTTCGCCATGCTGATCGGCACCCTGAACGCCTGGCTGACCGAGGAGAAGATTCCGGTCGCGACCATCGGCATCCTGAGCTGGATCGGCCTGTTCGGCGCCTTCCGCTTCCTCTGGTCCCCCGCCGTCAGCTGGACCCCGCCCGTCCTCGGCAAACGGCTCGGCCGCCGGCGCAGCTGGCTGATCGTCCTGCAGATCGTCATCGCCGCGGCGCTGGGGCTGGTCGCCCTGTCCCATCCGGGAACCGGCGTGCTGGGCCCGCTGGCCCTGGGCGCGGCCCTGGGCGCCTTCGCCTTCGCCACCCAGGACATCGTCATCGACGCCTGGCGGATCGAGGTCGCGGACGAGAAGACGCCGATCGACCTGCTTTCGACCATCTACCAGCTGGGTTATCGCACCGCCGCCCTGGTCGGCGGCGCCGGCGCCCTGCTGCTGGCGACCATCCTCGGCTGGCCCGGCGTCTTCGCCGTCGGCGCTCTGCTGATGGGGGTGGGAATCATCGGCACCCTGATCGCTCCGGAGCCGGAAGCGACCTCCCGGGCGGCCGTGGCGCGCGAGCGGATCGGGTCGCCGCGCCTGCGACTGGCCGTCCTTGTCGCCACGCTGGCGGCCTGGGCGTGGGCCGCCTTCATGCTGGTCAACTTCATGATCACCGCCCTGACCACCTCGCCGGCGCCCAGCGCGGGCGAGTTCACCGCCGATTGGGGCCCGTGGATCGTAGCGGCCACCGTCATCCTGCCCGCCGGCCTGGCCGGCCTGATCGTCTGGAAAGGTCGGGCGGCGACCGAAGCGGAGGCGGTCGCCCTGCCGCGTCTGGCCGATACGCTTTACGACGCCATCCTGGCCCCGCTGGTCGAGCTGATGGGGCGGCTGGGCTGGGGCGCGGTGATCGTGTTGGGGCTGATCCTGACCTACCGGATCACCGACGGGGTCTGGGGTCCGTTCGCCTTTCCCTTCTACATGGGCGACACCGGCGGGGCGCTGGGCCACACCAAGGCCGAGGTGGCGCTGGCGTCCAAGACCTTCGGCGTCGTCATGACCATCGTCGGCATCGCCTTGGGGGGATGGGCGCTGCTGGTCATCGGCCGGATGTGGAGCCTGTTGATCGGCGCGATCCTCAGCGCCGCGACCAATCTCCTGATGATGGATCTGGCGCTGGGCGCGCCGGTGATCGACTCCTTCATGCGGACGACGGGCCTCTACGGCCTGTTCGGCGCCTTCCATATCGGCGAGCCCCTGTCGCGGCTGATGCTGGCCATCTCCGGCGAGAACATCGCCGGCGGTTTCGCGGGCGCGGCCTTCGTGGCCTATCTGTCCGCCCTGTCGAACAAGATGTTCGGCGCGGTCCAGTTCGCGGTCTTCATCTCGCTGGCCCTGCTGATCGGCACCCTGGGCCGCGGCGCCCTGGGCGAGCTGATCGACGCCCAGGGCTATGCGCCGATGTTCGCCATCGCCGCCTGGCTGGGCCTGCTGGCGGTGGTGTTCTGCATCGCCGAGTGGGTGCGCGGCGCCCTTGAACGCCGCAGGCTGGCCGCCGCCCAGGTCTGAAAGCCTGGACGGCCGTCAGGCCCTACTCCTCGCCTTCGGCGCCTTCTTCGTAGGCGGCGAAGGTCGCGGCGGTGATGATCTCGCTGACCGAGGCCCCCAGCGACACGATCTGCACCGACTTCTCCAGACCGACCAGCAGCGGGCCGATCACGGTCGCGCCGCCCAGGGACTGGACCAGCCGCGTCGAGATGGCGGCTGAATGAATCGCCGGCATGACCAGGACGTTGGCGTGGCCGGTCAGGCGCATGAACGGGTAGCGCCCGCGCAGTTCCGGATCCAGCGCCAGCTCCGGCGGCATCTCGCCTTCGTATTCGAAGTCCACGCCCTTGCTGTCGAGGATGCGGATCGCCTCGCGCACCTTCTCGCCGCGATCGCCGGGAGGGTTGCCGAAGGTCGAGTAGCTGAGGAAGGCCACGCGCGGGGTCTTGCCCAGCTTGCGCACGGTGGCGGCCGCCTGGATGGCGATCTCGGCCAGTTCCTCGGCGTTGGGCAGTTCGTGGATCGAGGTGTCGGCGACGAACAGGGTGCGGCCCTTGGCCAGCAGGATCGACAGGCCGATCATCCGCTCCTTCACGTCCAGGACGCGGCGGACCTCCTTGAGCACCATGTTGAAGTTGCGGGTCACGCCGGTGACCATGGCGTCGGCCTGACCGCGCGCGATCATGGTCGCGCCGAAGTAGTTGCGGTCCTGGTTGATCATCCGCTGCACGTCGCGGCGCAGATAACCCCGGCGCTGCAGCTTGGCGTACAGCCAGTCGGTGTACTCCTCGTTCTGGTGGCTGATCCGGGCGTTGATGATCTCGATGCCCATCTCGTCGAAGTTCAGACCGGCCTCGGCGGCGTTCTTGCGGATCAGCTCCTCGCGGCCCAGCAGGATCGGCGTGCCCAGCTCGGCCTGTTTGAAACCCCAGGCGGCGCGGATCACGGCGGTTTCCTCGCCCTCGGCGAACACGACCCGCTTGTTCGGGGCCGCGCGCACCGCGCCCGAGATGTTCTGCATCAGGGCGGCCGACGGATCGAGGCGCTGGCGCAGGGAGACGCGGTAGGCGTCCATGTCCTCGATCGGCTGGCGGGCCACGCCGGTGTCCATGGCGGCCTGGGCCACGAACGGCGGGATGAACCAGATCAGGCGCGGGTCGAACGGCGACGGGATGATGTAGTCCGGGCCGAACTTCAGCTTGCGCCCGCGATAGGCGGCGGCGACCTCGTCCGGCACGTCCTCGCGGGCCAGGGCGGCCAGGGCCTCGGCGCAGGCGACCTTCATCTCGTGGTTCACGCGGCGCGCGCGCACGTCCAGCGCCCCGCGGAAGATGTAGGGGAAGCCCAGCACATTGTTGACCTGGTTCGGATAGTCCGACCGGCCGGTGGCGATGATGGCGTCCGAGCGCACCGAGCGCACGTCTTCCGGCGTGATCTCCGGGTCCGGATTGGCCATGGCGAAGATGATCGGATTGGGCGCCATCGAGGCGACCATCTCCTTGGTGATGGCGCCCTTGGCGGCCAGGCCCAGCACCACGTCGGCGCCGACCATGGCCTCTTCCAGCGTACGGTGCGGCGTGTCGGTGGCGTGCGCCGCCTTCCACTGGTCGATGTTGGGGCGGCCCCGGTAGACGACGCCGTCGCGGTCCAGGATCACGGTGTTCTCGGCCCGGACGCCCGCCGCCTTCATCAGGCCGATGGACGACAGGCCCGCGGCGCCGGCGCCGACCAGAACGACCTTCAGGTCTTCCAGCTTCTTGCCGGCGATGTGGGCCGCGTTGATCAGGCCGGCGGTCGAGATGATGGCCGTGCCGTGCTGGTCGTCATGGAAGACCGGGATATCCAGCAGGTCCTGCAGCTGGCTTTCGATCTCGAAGCACTCGGGGGACTTGATGTCCTCCAGATTGATGCCGCCCCAGGTGTCGCCGATGTTCTTGACGACGGTGATGAACTCGTCCGGATCGGTGGTCTTCACCTCGATGTCGAAGCTGTCGACGTCGGCGAAGCGTTTGAACAGGACGGCCTTGCCCTCCATCACCGGCTTGGACGCCATGTGGCCGAGGTTGCCGAGGCCCAGGATGGCCGTGCCGTTCGAGATGACGGCGACCAGATTGCCCTTGGAGGTGTAGTCGTAGGCCTTGTCGACATCGGCGGCGATGGCCAGGACCGGCACCGCCACGCCCGGCGAATAGGCCAGCGACAGGTCGCGCTGGGTCGCCATGGGCTTGATCGGGGCCATCGAGATCTTGCCCGGAGCGGGGAAGCGGTGGAAGTCCAGCGCGTCCTGGTCGGAGAAGGTCTGCTTGTCTGTCAGGTCGGGCATGGCTCTCGGCGTTTCCGGTCGCGGCTTCGCGCGTGTTCAGTTCGACCCTGTTCCTAGTGCGCGGGGCCGGAAGGGACAACCGCTGACGCGAGGGAAGCCGCGTCCCGGCGGCGCGGGGTTTGAACGCCGGGATAAGCCGAGACTGTCCGGAAAATGTGACAGCGGGCGGCGCGTTTTGAGCGGATTTCCGCCGACCCGGCCCCCTGCGGCGAAAGGCCCGCCCGCCAGATCGGTTGTCAGGGCGGAGGGCGGCTGTTACTGCGAGCCGTTCTCAATATCAGCCCTCCCCCAAGGCGATCCCGTGACTCTCCGCTCCATCCTGCTGCTCTCCACCACCGTCGCCGGACTGGCCGCGGCCCCCGCCTTCGCGCAGGAGGCCCAGACCACCGAGCTGGGTGAGGTCGTCGTCACCGGCTCGCAGGTCCGGCAGGCCCCGCCCTATGCCGGCGGCCAGGTCGCCACCGGCGGGCGCGTGGGCATGTTCGGCTCGCAGGACGTGATGGACACGCCCTTCGCCGTGACCAGCTACACCGAGCGACTGGCTCGCGACCAGCAGGCCCGCAGCGTCGGGGACGTGCTGCAGAACGACCCGGCGGTGCGCGTCACCAAGGGCTTCGGCAATTTCCAGGAGCTGTATGTCATCCGCGGCTTCCCCGTGTACTCGGACGACATGACCTGGAACGGCCTGTACGGCATCCTGCCGCGCCAGTTCGTGGCCTCCGAGTTCATCGAGCGGGTCGAGGTCTTCCACGGCGCCACGGCCTTCCTGAACGGCGCCGCACCCGGCGGCAGCGGCGTCGGCGGCGCCTTCAACCTGACGCCCAAGCGCGCCGGCGACACGCCGCTGAACCGCCTGACCCTGGGCTGGGACGGCGGCGACGCCCTCTACGCCGCCGGCGACTTCTCGCGCCGCTTCGGCGCCGACAAGGCGTGGGGCGCCCGCCTGAACGTCGCGGCCCGCGACGGCGAGAGCACGGTCGATGGCGAGAACCGCGAGCTTCAGGTGCTGGGCCTCGGCCTCGACCGCCGCGGCGACCGCGCCCGCTTCTCGGCCGACCTCGGCTGGCAGAACCACCACATCGACGCCCCGCGCCCGACGGTCACCCCGCTGGCCGCCATCCCGACGCCGCCCTCGGCGGAAGGCAATTTCGCCCAGCCCTGGACCTACACCGACGAGGAACAGCTGTTCGGCGTCGCCCGCGGCGAGTTCGACCTGACCGACGACGTCACCGTCTGGGCGGCCTTCGGCGGCCGCAGCGGCAAGGAGGACAACGTCCTGGCCAATCCGAGCGCGGCCCCCGACGGCGCGCTGAGCGCCTACCGCTTCGACAATGTGCGCGAGGATGCCGTCTGGTCCGGCGACATCGGCGTCCGCGCCGACCTGACCACCGGAGCGGTCGGCCACCGCCTGGTGGCTTCGGCCTCGCAGGTGCAGCTGAAGTCGGCGAACGCCTACGCCTTCTCCAGCTTCGCCGGCTTCCCGAGCAACCTCTACAACCCCGTAGACGTCGCCCCGCCGGTCCCGAACTTCTTCGTCGGGGGCGACCTGTCCGACCCGCTGACGACCGAGCGGTCGATCACCTCCAGCATCGCGATCGCCGACCAGCTGTCCTTCCTCGACGGCCGCCTGCTGGCCACGGTCGGCGCCCGCTATCAGGAGGTCGAGACCCGGTCGTACGACTACAACACGGGCGCGCCGCTCTCGGCTTATGAGGGCGACGCGGTCACGCCGGCCTTCGCCGTGGTCTACAAGCCTTCGGACCGGATCTCGATCTACGCCAACTACGCCGAGGCCCTGATCCCCGGGAAGATCGCGCCCGCCACCGTCAACGCCGACATCCCCGGCGACACCCCGGACCTCGGCGTCACGCCCGTTCCCGTCGCCAACCAGGGCGAGGCGCTCGATCCCTTCCGCGGCGAACAGATCGAGGCGGGCGTCAAATATGACGGCGGCGGCTTCGGCGCCTCGCTGAACGCCTTCCGCATCACCCTGCCGAACGAGTCGTTCGATCCCGTCACGCGGGTCTACAGCGCCGGCGGCGAGCAGCGGAACCAGGGCGTCGAGTTCGCCGTCTATGGCGAGCCGATCGAGGGCCTGCGCCTGCTGGGCGGCCTGACGCTGATGGACGCCGAGGTCACCCGGTCCATCACCCCCGCGCTGGCGGGCAAGGCGGCCATCGGCGTGCCGGAGGTCCAGGCCAATCTGAACGTCGAATGGGACGTGGCGGCGGTTTCGGGCCTGACCCTCGAGGGCCGCGCCATCTACACCGGATCGCAGCCGGTCAGCGCCGACAACACCGTCGAGCTGGACTCGTGGACCCGCTTCGACGCCGGCGTGCGTTATGAGTTCGAGGCCGGTGAGCGTCCGCTAACCCTCCGCGCGCGGGTCGAGAACCTGGCGGACGAAGACCAGTGGGTCGCCGCCGGCGGCTATCCGGGCGCCAACTACCTGACGCTCGGCGCCCCGCGCACCTTCCGGGTGTCAATCTCGACGGACTTCTGAGCCGGATGAAGCCGGGCGCGATCAGGGCCTGGAGCTGGGTCCACAAGTGGTCGAGCCTGGTCTCGACCGCCTTCCTGCTGATGCTGTGCGTCACGGGGCTTCCGCTCGTCTTCACGCACGAGCTGGATCACGTCCTGCTGGCCCACGAAGTCGCCGCACCGGCCGACTTGAGCGCTCCGAAATTGAACCTCGACCAGGTCCTGAACGTCGCCCTCGCTCGCAAGCCGGGCGAGGTTCCGGCCTTCATGAGCTTTGACGTGGAACGGCCGGTGGTGAACGTCACCAGCATCGATCCGAACGGTCCCGACGGGAAATACAGCTTCCAGCCGATCGACCAGTTCACCGGCGAGGCGGCTCCGCTGGTGGCGGGCCACCCGGTGATGGAGTTCATTCTGCAACTGCACACCGACATGTTCCTGGGGCTTGCGGGGATGCTGTTCCTCGGCGCCATGGGCCTGCTGCTGGTGGCGGCGTTGGTGTCCGGCGTGGTGCTCTACGCCCCCTTCATGCGCCGCCTGCCGTTCGGCACGGTGCGGGCGGGCAAGGCCGCGCGGACGCGCTGGCTCGACTATCACAACCTGCTGGGGGTGGTGACCGTGGCGTGGGTGCTGGTCGTCGGCGTCACGGGCGTGGTCAACACCTTGGCCGTGCCGATCATCGCCTACTGGAAGGATGACGCCCTGAAGACGCTGACCGCCGCCTATGACGCGCCTGTCAGCCTGACGGAGCGCAGCTCGCTGGACGCCGCCGTCGAGCGGGCCAGGCAGGCGTTGCCGGGCATGACCCTGCAGTTCGTGGCCTTCCCGGGCTCCACCTATTCGACCGAGAACCACTACGCGGTCTTCTTCCACGGCGACACGCCGCTGACCGAGCATCTGACGACGCCCGCCCTGATCGACGCGCGGACCGGCGAGCTGGCGGCGGTCGCGCCCGCGCCCTGGTATGTGAAGACCCTGTCCCTGTCGCAGCCGCTGCATTTCGGCGACTACGGCGGCCTGCCGCTGAAGATCCTGTGGGCCCTGCTCGACCTGGCGACCATCGTCATTCTGGGCAGCGGGCTTTACCTCTGGTGGGTCAAGCATCGGTCGGCGAGGCGGGACGCGAAATGAAGACCGGTCCGCTAGACCTGAAGGCCATCTTCGCCGTTCCGCTGGTCGTGGCCGTTCTGTCCCTGATCGGACTGGTCGGCGCGCTGCTGGGCGACGGCGTCTGGGACGGGATCGGCTGGATCGGTCTCGGCGCCGGCGTCGCCGTGACCGTCTGGGCGCTGATCGCCCGGCGGCATCGCTAGGGTCGGGTTCCGACCCGCGACGGCTCCTGCGAGCGCGCGACACGAACCACAACACCGCACAGGCGCGACGCGGCGGTCGGCCCCTCCACTCGGTCGTCCACGGCATTGTCGCGATTATCGCCCATCCCGAACCAGTGGCCTTCCGGGATCCGGATCTCCGGCATGTCGTCCAGGGGTTGATCGGGGCCGAGATCGAGGGTCAGCCAGCTTCGTCCCGAAGGCAGGGTCTCGCGCCACACGCTGAACGGCATGCCGTGCACGCTCGAATGCTCCCCGAATGGCTGGGCTGTTCCGGACTGCGCGGCCTCCCGCGGGACGGGCTGACCGTCGATGTACAGCACGCCCCCGTGCACCCGCACCGTCTGACCCGGCCCGGCGACGATCCTGCGAACCCAAGGCGCGCCGTCATGATCGACGATCACGACATCGCCCGGCGTCGGCGTGGTCGCGCCACATTCACCACGCGGCCGGTCGGCGACGACCACATCGCCTTCTTGCAAGCCGGGCTGCATCGAGCTTGAGGACACAGTGTACGGATGCTGGCCCTGCTGGACCCAGACGGGACCCGACTGCTGCATCGTCAACGCCAGAAGCAGGGCGCCGATCAAAGGCTCAGCAGCCCCGTCCGCTCGACCTCGATCGGCCCTGTCATGAAGACATGGTCCGAGGCCTCGTCCCAGTCGATCATCAGGCGGCCGCCGTCGACGTCCACCGTGGCGTGACGCCCGGTGACGCCGCGACGGGCCGAGGCGACCAGGGCCGCGCAGGCGCCGGTGCCGCAGGCCTTGGTCAGGCCCGCGCCGCGCTCCCATACCCGCAGGCGGATGTGATCGGGCGACAGGGCGTGGACGAAGCCGACATTGACCCCTTCCGGAAACAGCGGGTGATGCTCGACCAGCGAGCCGGAGCCGCGCACGAAGCCGTCGTTCGGCGCGTGGTCCATGAAGAAGACCACGTGCGGATTGCCCATCGAGACCGCGCCCGGCGTGTGCAGGACGGGATCGTCGATCGGCCCGACCTGAAGCTCGATCCCGCGGGTGTCCATCTCCTCGGCCAGCGGCACCTGGGTCCAGTCCAGACGCGGCGCGCCCATGTCGATGGTCACCTGGCCGCCCGCCGCGCGGGTGGCGACGGTCGGCCCGCCGGCGGTGTCGATCACCACCCGGTCCTTGCCGGTGGACTCCATCAGCACCCAGCCCACGCAGCGCAGGGCGTTGCCGCAGGTCTCGACCATGCTCCCGTCGGCGTTCCACACGCGCATGAAGGCGTCGGCGTCGGTCGAGGGTTCGATGGAGATCAGCTGGTCGCAGCCCTCGCCCGTCTCGCGGTCGGCGATGGCGCGCACCTGCTCGACCGTCGGCGTGAACGGCGTTTCCAGCGCATTGACGACGACGAAGTCGTTGCCGGCGCCGTTCATCTTGACGAAGGGACGGGTCATTTCAGCCTCCATATAGGGCCAGACTGGACCTGAGACGAGAGAACGGCGTTAAGCTGGGCCATGAGTCGCCAGTCGCCCGCCCGAAAGGCCGCCCGCAAGTCCGCCACAGCGGTCGAGCCGCCGCATGCGGAAGGCCTGCGCCTGCGGGCCCGGCTGCGCTACCTCTACCATGGGTCGTCGCCGCTGGCGGTGCGGTTCCGGCTGGCGGTCATCGTCATCGACTTCGCCATCATCGCCTTCTTCCTGGCCGCGCCGATCCTGCAGGAGGCCGGGCTGGTCTTCTATGTGATCGACTATCTGATCGCGACGATCCTGACCCTAGACCTGGCGGGACGCGCCTACGCCCACACCGACCTCAAAGACTGGCTCAAGAAGCCCGCCACTTGGGTCGATCTGTTCATCCTGGCTACCCTGCTGGTCCCCGACGTCCTGGGCAATTTCGGCTTCCTGCGGCTGCTGCGCCTGTGGACCCTGCTGAACTCCGAGTTCTTCTGGCGCACGGTCGGCCACAAATGGGACGACACCCGGGTGGAGGAGATCACCCGGGCGCTGTCCGCCCTGGTCACCTTCATCTTCGTCGTCACGGGCTTCGTCTACGCGACCTTCCGCGGCCACAACTCCGATATCCACGGTTACCTGGACGCGCTCTATTTCACCGTCGCCACCCTGACGACGACCGGCTTCGGCGACATCACCCTGCCGGGCGCCTGGGGCCGGGTGCTGTCGATCGTGGTCATGCTGACCGGGATCACCCTGTTCCTGCGCCTGGCCCAGACCATCTTCCGGCCGCACAAGGTCAGCCACGATTGCCCCACCTGCGGCCTGAAGAAGCACGACCCCGACGCCGTCCACTGCAAGGCCTGCGGCAAGGTCCTGTGCATTCCGGACGAGGGCGCGTGAGGCTGAGCCTCATGACAAACCCGTAACGTTTGCGGCTTCGCCTTGTCGGAGGGGCGACGGCGGATAAGGTGCCGCCCGACATTTCCCGGGGGAGTACCCATATGATCCGTTCCGCCGCGCTCGCCGCGCTTCTCGCCACCTCCGCCCTTTCGAGCGCCGCCATGGCCCAGACCGCCGTCCCCGCCTCCGCCAACGCCCCGACCGGCGGGTTCGCCACCTCGGACGCGACCGATCCCTATCTGTGGCTGGAAGAGGTCGAGGGCGAGCGGGCGATGGAATGGGTCCGCGCCCACAACGAACGGTCGCTCGGCGTCCTGCAGGGCGACCCCCGCTACGCCCAGCTTCATGACCAGGCGCTGGAAATCGTCCAGTCGCGCGACCGCATTCCGGGCGTCGGCTTCAACCACGACGGCACGCTGGACAATTTCTGGCAGGACGCGTCGCACGTGCGCGGCGTCTGGCGCACCACGACCCTGGACAGCTACCGCACGGCCGAGCCGCGCTGGGAAGCCATCCTGGACATCGACGCCCTGGCCGCGTCGGAGGGCAAGAACTGGGTCTACAAGGGCGTGACCTGCCTGCCGCCGCAAGAGACCCACTGCCTGGTCAGCCTGTCGGACGGCGGCAAGGACGCCGTCACGGTCCGTGAGTTCGACCGCCAGACGAAACAGTTCATCGACGGCGGCTTCGTCCTGCCGGAGTCCAAGGGCGGCGCGACCTGGATCGACGCCGACACCCTGCTGATCTCGCGCGATTTCGGCGAAGGCACCCTGACCGATTCCGGCTATCCGCGCACCCTGCGCCTGCTGCGCCGCGGCCAGTCGCTCGATCAGGCCACGGTCGTGTTCGAGGGTCAGCAGACCGACGTCTCGGTCAGCGGCTACACCCTGCGCGACGCCGACGGCGTGGTGAAGGCGACCCTGATCAATCGGGGGATCAACTTCTATGAGGGCGAGACCTGGCGTCTGAACGCCGACGGCACCACGACCCAGCTTCAGTTGCCGGCCAAGTCCAGCATCAACGCCCTGGTCAAGGGCCAGCTGGTGGTCACCACCGATCAGGACTGGACCGCTCCGTCCGGCCAGCAGTTCCGCACCGGCGACGTCATCGCCTGGAACCTGGAGCAATGGCTGGCCAATCCGGCGACGCCCGCCCAGCTGGTCATCCGTCCGACCGACCGCGAAGCCATCGAGGGCATCTCGTCCACCCGCAACAAGCTGGTGGTGGCCCTTTACGAGAACGTGCGCGGCTCGGTCTATGTCTATGAGCCCAATCCGTCGGGCGAATGGGCGCGCACCCGCCTGGACCTGCCGCAGAACGTCACCGTCGGCGTCGGCTCGGCCTCGGACAGCGACGACAAGGTCTTCGTCAGCGTCGCCGGCTATCTGAACCCGTCCAGCCTGTACCTCGCCGACGCGGCCACGACCCAGGCCGCCGTGGTGAAGTCCCTGCCGGCCAAGTTCGACGCCACCGGCATGGTGGTCGAGCAGTTCGAGGCCCGCAGCGCCGACGGGACCATGATCCCCTACTTCGTCGTCCATAAGGGCGACATGCCGATGGACGGCTCCAACCCGACGCTGCTGTACGGCTACGGCGGCTACCAGAACTCCCTGCTGCCCGGCTATTCGGCCACGGTCGGCAAGCTGTGGCTGGAGCGCGGCGGCGTCTATGTGGTCGCCAACACCCGCGGCGGCGGCGAGTTCGGTCCGCGCTGGCACCAGGCGGCCCTGCAGCAGAACCGCCAGCGCGCCCACGAGGACTTCCAGGCCGTGGCCCTGGACCTGGAGGCCCGCAACATCACCAGCCAGCCCCGCCTCGGCATCATGGGCGGCTCGCAGGGCGGCCTGTTCATGGGCGCCATGCTGACCCAGCGTCCGGACCTGATCAACGGCGCCGTCATCCAGGTGCCGCTGTTCGACATGCTGCGCTTCCACAAGCTGCTGGCCGGCGCCTCGTGGATCGCCGAATACGGCAACCCGGACATTCCGGAGCAGCGCGCCTGGATCGAGCAGTATTCGCCCTACCAGAACCTGCGGGCCGGCCAGCCCTATCCGGAGGTCTTCATCCACACCTCGACCAAGGACGACCGCGTCCACCCGGGCCACGCCCGCAAGGCGGCGGCGCGTCTGGAGGAGCTGGGCTATCCGGTGCTGTTCTATGAGAACACCGACGGCGGCCACGCGGCCGGCGCCAACCTGCGCGAGACGGCCCGCCGTCTGGCGCTGGAGTACACCTATCTGACCCGCCGCCTGATGGATTCGCCGGCGCAGGAATAGGACCTTTCACCCGCTCATCCCCGCGAAGGCGGGGCCCCAGTGCTTTCGTCAAGACGCTGATGGGCGGGATTGCTGTTAGGGGCGGTCGGCCGGCGCCGGCCGCCCACGGATCTGGGTCCCCGCCTTCGCGGGGATGAGCGGAGTTGAAAATGCGCCACCTGCTTCTGTCCGCCGCCATCCCGGTGCTTCTTGCCGCGCAAGCCTCACCCGTCCTCGCTCAAGCCTCGAGTTCGAATGAGATCGTCATCGAACACAGCCGCCCCGCCCCGCCCCACTACCCGCGCGACGTGACCCCCGCCGGAGTCCGCGCCGCCGACGACCATCTGGCGCTGGAGGAGGTCAACGGGACCGAGGCCATGGCCTTCGTCCGCACCGAGAACGAACGGTCGCTGGCCGCCCTGACCGGCGACCCGCGCTATGAGACCTTCCGCCGGGAGGCCGAGGCCATCCTGACCGCCACCGACCGCATCCCCGCGCCCAGCTTCCTCGGCGACGGGATCGGCAATTTCTGGCAGGACGCCGCCAATCCCAAGGGCGTGTGGCGCCGCACCACCCTGGACAGCTACCGCGCAGCGGACACCCGCTGGGAGACCCTGATCGATCTGGACGCCCTGTCCCGCGCCGAGGGCAAGGACTGGGTCTGGAAGGGCGCCAGCTGCCTGGCCCCGGACGAGACCCGCTGCCTGATCAGCCTGTCGGACGGCGGCAAGGACGCCGTGGTCGTGCGCGAGTTCGACACCACGACCCGCCGCTTCGTGGACGGAGGGTTCGTCCTTCCCGAGGGCAAGCATCGGATCAGCTGGCTGGATCGCGACACGCTTCTGGTCGCCACCGACTTCGGGGCGGGGACGCTGACGGAGTCAGGCTATCCCTACATCATCAAGTCCCTGAAGCGCGGCCAGCCGCTGGACCAGGCGACCGAGGTCTATCGCGGCGATCCGTCGGACGGCGGCTATGGCGTCTCGGCTTCGGTCTACCGCGATAGTCGAGGCGCGGTGGAGGCCGTGATCATCTCGCGTCCGCTGGACACCTACAGGTCGGAGACGTGGCGGCTGATTGACGGTCGACCCGTGAAGCTGGCCCTGCCCGAACAGGTCTCGATCTATGGAACCCTGGGGCAGCGGCTGGTGCTGTCGAATGACGAGGCGTGGCGCTGGGGCGCCCGGACCATCACCCCCGGAACCCTGCTGGCGATTTCCATGGAGGAACTGGCGCGTGGCGCCGGCGGGCTCTATCCCGATACGGACCCGGAAACGATCTTCACGCCCACACCGCGCCAGTCGCTTCAGGACGTGGCGGTGATGGACGACCACGTCGTCGCCGTCATTTCCGACAACGTCGTCAGCCGGGTCAGGCGCTATCGGTTCGGCCAGAACAATCAGGCCGTCTGGTCGGGGGGCGATATCGCCGGACCGGACAACAGCGCCATCGGATTGGGCGACAGTTCGAAGGCGTCGGGACGGGTCTTCGTCTCCGCTCAGGGGTTCCTGACGCCGCCCACGCTGGGCCTCCTGGCGGCCGACGCTGCGGCGCCGACCGAGCTGAAATCAGCCCCGGCCAAGTTCGACGCCTCGACCCACGTCACCGAACAGTTCGAGGCCACCTCGTCCGACGGGACCAAGATTCCCTATTTCGTCACCCGCCCGCGCAACCAGAACGGCCCGGCCCCGACCATCCTGTTCGGCTACGGTGGTTTCCAGGTCTCCTTCCCGCCCGCCTACAAGCCCGAGATGGGCAAGCTGTGGCTCGAGAACGGCGGCGTCTTCGTCCAGGCCAACATCCGCGGCGGCGGCGAGTTCGGACCGCAGTGGCACCAGGCCGTGCTGAACGAGAACCGCCAGCTGGCCTTCGACGACTTCGCCGCCGTGGCCCGCGATCTGGAGCAGCGGGGCATCACCTCGCCGCGCCGCCTGGGCATCTACGGCCGGTCGAACGGCGGGGTCCTGACCTCGGTGTCGATCACCCAGCACCCGGAACTGTTCAACGCGGCGGTGATCGAGAGCCCGCTGATCGACATGCTGCGCTATCACGAGCTGCCCGCCGGGGCCTCATGGATCGGCGAGTACGGCGACCCGCGCATTCCCGAGGAAGCCGCCTGGATCGCCCGCTATTCCGCCTATCAGCAGCTTCGTCCGGGCGCGCACTATCCGCGCGTCTACATCACGACCAACACCCGCGACGACCGCGTCCACCCGGGTCACGCGCGCAAGTTCGCGGCGCGTTTGGGCGATATGGGATACGACCATCTGTACTATGAGGAGACGGCGGGCGGTCACTCGAACGACGCCGACCCGGTCGCCAACGCCCGCCGCTGGGCCCGCCACTACGTCTACCTGTCGCAGCAGCTGATGGATTGAGGGGGCGGCCGCTCCATAGGCGATGGAGCCCACCGTCGTCCGTCTGCGCGGGGGAAGTGGTTAGTGAATAGTGGTTCGACGTTGCGGGCACGGTGCGTGAATTGCGGGCGCCGGCGCTGACGCCGCCACCCACTAATCACTAACCACTAATCACTGGCTGGGCTCCAAAGCCCACCGCCCCAAGCACGGAGCCTGCCGCCTATGCCGGCTCCAGCACCTTGGTCTTCTTCGCCTTGGCCGGCTTTTCCGCCTTGGCGGGCTTGTCGGCCTTCTTGGCGGCCTTCTCGGCCTTCTTCATCTCGCGGGCGGCCTTCTTGGCGGCCTTGGCTTCAGCCTTGGCCTTCACCGGCGCGGCGTCGGCCTCGCCGGCCAGTTCGCCCAGCAGCTCCAGGAAGCCGTCGCGCTTGCCCTTGGGCAGCAGGGCCATGATCCGCTTGTCGGCGGCCTCGACCCGCGGACGGGCGGCCTCCAGCGCGGTCTCGCCGGCGGCCGACAGGCGCACGGCCTTGGCGCGGGCGTCGATGGCCGACTTCTCGCGGTCCAGCAGACCCTTGGTGGTCATGCGGGCGACCAGGTCGGCCAGGGTCGAGCGGTCGATGCCGGTGGCGCGGACCAGATCGGTCTGGGTCAGGCCGGCCTTGTGGCTGACCGCCTCCAGCACGGCGAACTGGCGCTGGGTCAGACCGTCCGGACCCGTCTCTTCGGCATAGATGTCGAGCGCCAGCTGCAGGGCGCGGTGAATCAGATGGCTCGGAGAGGCCGCGAGGGCTCCGCCGCGCTTGGGCTTGTTACCGGACTTGACCATGAACCGTATCCCCTCGGCTGCAGCGCTACAGGTAGCAGGCGCGTTTTACGGTTTGACGACGGACGATCCCGCGACGCCTACAGACCGGTATCGGGCGAGACCGGATCGGGTTCCGCATCGTCCTTGATCAGATGCTTCATGATGAAGAACACCTGCCAGATGCCGAAGGCGGCCGAGGCGATCCAGAGCCCGCCCCGGAAGGCCACCCAGGTATCGTCGCCCTGGGTGCGCCAGACGATCTCGTTCACGATGGCCACCGCCGCGAAGTACAGGCCGTACCGCAGGGTCAGCCCGCGCCAGCCGAGGTCCGTGATCTTGATCGCGTCGCCCAGCAGATACTTGAACGGATATTTCTTCAGCGGCAGCGACCCCAGCAGCACCACCGCCAGAAGGCCGTTCTGGATGGTCAGCTTGATCTTCAGCAGCGTCGGATCGTGGAAGACCAGGGTCAGTACGCCGAAGATCAGGGCGAAGCCGCCGGTGATGAGCGGCAGGGGCGCCAGACGCTTCTCGACCACATAGCCGACAATCAGGGCGAGGGCGGAGGCGCCCACCAGCACCCAGGTCGCCTGGACCAGGGCTTCCTGCCCGTCGAGGCCGCGTACGAAGCGATTGACAGCATAGGCGGCCATGAAGGCCAGCAGGGCGCCGAAATCGACGGCCTGACGGATGTTGGAGTTGCGGGCCGCGGCGGGGCTGCTCTCGGTCATGGTCTAGTCCTCGAGTCCCACCAGAGACCTTGAAAAGGCTCGCGCGTCAAAGGGTTGCAGATCATCGACGCCCTCGCCGACGCCGATCAGCTTGATCGGGGCGTCCGACGCTTGCGCGACGGGCACCAGGACCCCGCCGCGCGCCGTGCCGTCCAGCTTGGTCATCACCACGCCGGAGACATAGGCCGTCCGACCGAAGATCTTTTCCTGTTCCAGCGCATTGCGGCCGACCGTGGCGTCCAGCACCAGCAGGGTCTCATGCGGGGCGTCCGGATCGATCTTCTTCAGCACGCGAACGATCTTCAGCAGCTCGTCCATCAGGGCGGACTTGTTCTGCAGCCGCCCGGCCGTGTCGATCAGGACAACGTCAAAGCCTTCGGCCCGGGCGCGGGTATAGGCGTCGAAGGCCAGGCCGGCGGGATCGGCCCCGTCGCGGCGGCTTTCGAACGTGGCGCCGGCGCGGTCGGCCCAGACCTTCAGCTGCTCGCGGGCGGCGGCCCGGAAGGTGTCGCAGGCCACGATCATGACCTTGGCGCCCTGGCCGGTCAGATCCGCGGCGATCTTGCCCAGCGTCGTGGTCTTGCCCGAACCGTTGACGCCGACGAACAGGGTGACGAAGGGCTTCTCGCCGCCCAGCGGCTCATAGCGGGCCTGGTGATTGATCAGTTCGGCGGCCACGGCCTCGGCCAGCGCCTCCTTGACCTCGCGCTCGTCGGCGCCCGCGCCGAAGCGCAGGTCGCGGAAGCGCTCGACGATCCGGTCGGTCGCCGCCGGGCCCAGATCGCTCTCCAGCAGATGCTCTTCCAGCTGCTCCAGCGCCTTGTCGCTGAGCGGCTCCTTCACGAAGGTGGCGACGACCTGTTCGGTCATCTGCTTCGAGGAACGGCTCAGGCCTTCGGTGAGCCGGGAGAACCAGCCTTTTTTCGGCGCGTCAGTCATGACTTGGCTTTAGCCGGACGGGGCTCGCACGTCACCACATACTCCGCTCATCCCGGCGAAAGCCGGGACCCAGTTCTTTGGCTACGCCGTTATACCCTGTATGAGCATAAGTGGCGGTCCAAGCCGTCGGTGGCATGGCTCTTACTGGGTCCCGGCTTTCGCCGGGATGAGCGGATAGATTGATGGCCCAAACTGACCCGTTCCACTCGCCCGCCACGCACGGCTTCGTCCGCGTCGCCGCCGCGACCCCGGTCGTGCATACCGCCGACCCTTCCGCCAACGCCGACGAACACATCGCCCTGATCAGGCAGGCAGGCGAACAGGGCGTCGACCTGATCGTCTTCCCGGAGCTGTCGCTTAGCGGCTACGCCATCGACGACCTGTTGATGCAGGCGGCGCTGCTAGATGAGGTGGACCGCCAGATCCAGCGGGTGGCCGATGCGACGCGTGAGGCCGGGGTCGCCGCGGTCGTCGGCGCCCCGTTGCGGCATGGGGACGCCCTGTTCAACTGCGCCGTGGTCCTCGCCAACGGCTTCGTCTGCGGCGTGGTCCCCAAGACTTATCTGCCGAACTATCGGGAGTACTACGAAAAGCGCTGGTTCTCCCCGGCCGGTCCGATCGGAGCCGAGACCAGCATCCTGATCGGCGGGGCGCCGCAGTCGTTCGGGACCGACCTGCTGTTCCAGGCCGACAACCGGCCCGGCTTCGTCTTCGGCGTCGAGATCTGCGAGGATTATTGGGCGCCCCTGCCCCCCTCCACCCGTCAGGCCCTGGCCGGCGCCCGCATCCTGGTGAACCTGTCAGCGTCCAATGTCGTCATCGGCAAGTCCGAGGATCGGGCCCTGCTGTGCGCCAGCCAGTCGGCGCGCGCCATGGCCGCCTATGTCTTCACGGCCTCAGGCTGGGGCGAAAGCACCACCGACCTCGCCTGGGACGGCCAGGCCAGCATCTTCGAACTGGGCGCCAGGCTGGCCGAAGGCGAGCGCTTCTCGATGGACAGCCATCTGACCGTCGCCGACGTCGACGTCGGCCGCATCGGGCTGGAGCGCCTGCGCACCGGCACCTTCGCCGACTGCGCCCGTCGCGAGGTCGAGCCAGAGACCTTCCACGCCACGGGCTTCATGGCCCGCGAGACCGCGCCCGCCGCCGACCTGATCCGCCCCCTCGACCGCTTCCCCTTCGTGCCGGACGATCCCGCCCGGCTGGATCAGGACTGCTACGAGGCCTTCAACATCCAGGTCCAGGGCCTGATGCGGCGGCTGAAGGCGACGGGATCCAGGACCTTGGTGATCGGCGTTTCGGGCGGGCTGGATTCGACCCAGGCGCTGCTGGTCGCCTGCCGCGCCTTCGACCGGCTGGGCCTGCCGCGCACGGGCATTCTCGGCTTCACCCTGCCCGGCTTCGCCACCTCGGAGGGGACCAAGTCCAACGCCTGGACGCTGATGACCGCCCTGGGCGTGACCGGCGCGGAGATCGACATCCGCCCCGCCGCCGAGCGGATGCTGGCCGACATCGGCCACCCCTATGCCAAGGGCGAACCGGTCCACGACATCACCTTCGAAAACGTGCAGGCGGGTCTGCGGACCGACTATCTGTTCCGGCTGGCCAACCAGAACGGCGGACTGGTGCTGGGCACCGGCGACCTGTCGGAGCTGGCGCTGGGCTGGGCCACCTACGGCGTCGGCGACCACATGAGCCACTACAACGTCAACGGCGGCGTGGCGAAGACCCTGATCCGGCACCTGATCCGCTGGGTGGCGGCGAAGGAGCACGAGGGCGAGACCGCCCGCGTCCTGCACGCCATCCTCGACACCGAGATCTCGCCCGAACTGGTCCCGGCCAAGGACGGCAAGATCCAGTCGACGGAAGGGACCGTCGGCCCCTACGCCCTGAACGACTTCTTCCTGTTCTACATCACCCGCTTCGGCCTGAGCCCGTCCAAGGTGGCCTTCCTGGCGCATCAGGCCTGGAAGGACGCGTCCACCGGCCATTGGCCCGAGGGCACGCCGGAGGACGAGAAGGTCGAATACGACTTGGCGATCATCAAGGCCTGGCTACGCAAATTCCTGCACCGCTTCTTCCAGACCAGCCAGTTCAAGCGCTCGGCCGTGCCGAACGGACCGAAGGTCGTCACCGGCGGCTCGCTGTCGCCCCGCGGCGACTGGCGCGCGCCGTCGGATGCGACGGCGCGGGTGTGGCTGGATGAGCTGGAAGCGAACGTCCCGGACTGACCGGCCGTCAGGCGGACAGGGTCCAGGCCAGATAGGCCAGCCAGACCAGACCGATGATGTTGGCGCAGACGATCAGGCGCAGCAGCCAGACCAGGCTGCGCGCGCCGTCCTGGCTCCTCAGGAATGTCGGCGAGAACAGGATGAAGTGGTTCACCCCGGACTGCCCCCAACCCAGAAGGAAGACGCCAGCCGGCAGGGCGCCCGAGCGGACCCGGCGGCGGGTGCGATGGTCGATATACAGCGCCATGACCAGGCCAGCGGCGTTCATCGCCGCCCAGATGTAGAACAGGGCGAAGGGGTCCATCAGGACACCCTACGGCACTTCATTCAGGAACGGGAAGATCGCCGCCCGGGCTTCGGGCTCGTCCAGCATGGGCGCGTGACCGACGCCGGGCACTTCGACGAAATCCATCTTGGGGGCGCGCTTGCGCATCTTGGCGGCGATGCTCTCGCTGAGCAGGTCGGAGGTCTGGCCGCGCACCAGCAGCACCTGACGGCCCCGGGTCAGGCGCCCGAACATGGGCCACAGGTTCGGAACCAGGGCCTTGGCCCCCGCCGCCCTGATCGGCACGGCGATGTCCGGGTCGTAGTTCAGCACCGGCGCGCCCTCCGTCCCCTCGCGGAAGATTCGGCGGGCGAAGGCGTCCCAGTCGGCATCGGTGTAGTGCGGGAAGGCGACGGCGTTGATCCGCTTCGCATAGGCGGCGGCGTCGGCCCAGGTCGGGGTGTCGACCGGCTGGCCCGAATAGGCGGCGATGCGCATCAGCCCTTCCTTCGCCACCTCGGGGCCGATGTCGTTGATGATGGCCGCGGCGATGACCTTGGACCGGATGGCCGAGAGGGCCATGGTGATCAGCCCGCCCATGGAGGTGCCCAGGAAGACCGCGCGCTCGATGCCGGTCTGCCGCATCAGGGCCAGCACGTCCTGCGCATAGGTCGCGGGCTGGTAGGTCATCGGATCGCGGGCTTCGTCCGACAGGCCGCGGCCGCGCACGTCGATGGCCAGCACCCGGCGGCCGCTCTGGGCGATGAGCGGGGCGATGACCTCGAAATCCTTCGAATTGCGGGTCAGCCCGTGGATGGCGATGACCGGCAGCTTGGCCTGACCGCCCGAGGGGGCGTAGTCGCGGGCGTAGAGGCTGAGGTCATCGGCGCTGTTCCAGCGACGGTCGACATAGGGCTGGCTCATGCGGTCTCCGGGGTAGAGGCCTGATCGTATTTCATCGCCGCGCGAAATCCCACCGGTCGAACCCTGACGATCCCGTCACCAACGCGTCAGTGGCCCAGAAGCTCGCGCACGAAGTCATCCAGATTGCCGCCCTCGAAGCGGAAGCCGGGGATGCCGGCGCGTTTGGCCGCTTCCATGTCGGTCGCCTGGTCGCCGATCATGAAGCTGCGCGCGGGATCGATGTGATGCTCGGCGATGGCCCGCAGGATCATCCCCGGATTGGGCTTCCGGTCCGGATGGTCCGGGTGGATGTAGGCCTCGACCCGGCCCTCGGAATGATAGGGGCAGGCGTAGACCGCGCCGATGCGTCCGCCGCCCAGCGCCAGCCGCCGCACGATCAGGTCGTTGAAGGCGTGCATCTGCTGTTCGGTGAACAGGCCCCGCGCCACGCCCGACTGGTTGGTCACGATGACGCAGAGATAGCCCAGGCGATTGAGCCGCCGCACCGCTTCGGCCGCGCCGGGCATGATGCGCAGCTGGGATTCGAGATGGGGGTAGCCTGTGTCCTCGATCAGCACGCCGTCGCGGTCGAGAAACACAGCAGGATGGCCGGTCGACATAGCGACGGGGATAGGCGCCCGTGCGGTTCGTTGCAATCCCTCACCCGAAGTGACTCCATGCCGTTTGGCGCAAACTCGTCAGATTTGTTAGGGAGCGCCCACCCTGAACGGCGCGTTGAATCCGCGCCGCCCCGCCCGCGCGTCCGCGACCGGAGAATTCCCGCATGACCATCCCCTTCATCGACCTCCAGGCCCAGCGCCTGCGCCTGGCCGGAAAGATCGAGGCCGCCGTCCAGGAGGCCGTCGTCGGCGGCGCCTGGGTCATGGGTCCGCAGGTGCGCCAGTTCGAGGCCGACCTGGCCGCCTTCGGTCAGGCGAAGCATGCGCTGGGCTGCGCCAACGGCACCGACGCCCTGGCCCTGCCGCTGATGGCCTGGGGGATCGGGCGGGGCGACGCGGTCTTCGTGCCGTCGTTCACCTTCGCCGCCACCGCCGAGATCGTGCCGTGGTTCGACGCCGAGCCGGTCTTCATCGACGTGGACGCGACGACCTACAACATGGATCCCGGCCACCTCGAGGCGGCCATCGAGGCGACGCTCAAGGAAGGCCGGCTGACCCCGCGCGTGGTCATCGCCGTCGACCTGTTCGGCCAGCCCGCCGACTATCCGGCCATCAAGGCCATCTGCGACAAGCATGGCCTGAAGCTGATCTGCGACTCGGCCCAGGGCTTCGGCTGCACTCTCTCTGGCGAGCATCCGCTGAAGTGGGCCGACATCACCACCACCAGCTTCTTCCCGGCCAAGCCGCTGGGCTGCTACGGCGACGGCGGGGCGGTGCTGACCAATGACGACGAGTTGGCCCAGCTGATCGATTCGATCCGCGTGCACGGCAAGGCCGTGGCCATCGACCTGAAGGACCGCACCTTCGAGCACGATCCGAAATACCTGAACATGCGCATCGGCCTGAACAGCCGTCTGGACACCATCCAGGCCGCCGTCCTGATCGAGAAGCTGAAGGTGTTCGGCGAAGAGATCGAATGGCGCAACCGCATCGCCGCCCGCTACAACGAAGGCCTGCGCGCCCACGTCGCCGCCGTGCCGGACGTGCCCGCCGGAAACATCTCCAACTGGGCCCAGTACACGATCGAGCATGACGACCGCGACGCCCTGGCCGCCCACCTGAAGGAACAGGGCGTGCCGACGGCGGTCTACTATCCGATCCCGCTGCACCTGCAGCCCGCCTATGACATGTACCCGCGGGGGCCGCAGGGCCTGCCGGTGACCGAACGCCTGAAGGACCGCGTCATCAGCCTGCCGATGCACGCCGACCTCGACGAGGCGACGCAGGATCGCATCATCGCCGCCGTAGCCGGCTTCAAGGGATAAGCGGATGACCGTTCAGACCACTCCGCTCAAGGCCGGCGTCGCCGGCGTCGGCGTCATGGGGCGCAACCACGCCCGCGTGCTGTCGGACATCCGCGACTTCAACCTGACGGCGGTGTTCGACCCGGATGAAGCCACCGCCTCGGGCGTCGCGGGCCTGTATGACGCCAAGGCCTTCACCTCGGCCGACGATTTCGTCGCCGCCGGTCTGGACGCCGCCGTGGTCGCCACGCCCAACCGGCACCATGCGGACCTCTCGGTCGCTCTGCTGGAGAAGGGCGTTCATGTGCTGGTCGAAAAGCCCATCGCCGCCACGGTCGCCGACGCCCAGCGCATGATCGACGCCGCCAAGGCCAACAGCCGGGTGCTGATGGTCGGTCAGGTCGAGCGCTTCAATCCGGCGGTCGACGCGGTCAAGCGCGCCATCGCCGATGAAGACGTCATTTCCATCCAGATCACCCGCGTCGGCCCCTTCCCGCCGCGCATGGGCGAGGTCGGCGTGGTCATCGACCTGGCGGTGCACGACATCGACATCATCCGCCACCTGACGGACTCCGAGATCGTCGAGGTCCAGCCGCAGCTGGCCCGCACCCGCGCCGAGCGCGAAGACACCGCCCTGCTGCAGTTCCGGCTGGAGAACGGGGTCATCGCCCACATCACCACCAACTGGGTCACGCCCTACAAGACCCGCACCCTCCAGGTGGCGACCAAGACCAAATTCGTC